>Ga0315540_10000083_pt1 | contig 45854 bp, 46 predicted proteins | sample SalMarSW160110MG_FD_203677 | JGI IMG/M metagenome (GOLD analysis project Ga0315540, IMG submission 203677) | Salt marsh sediment microbial communities from the Plum Island Ecosystem LTER, Massachusetts, United States - Salt Marsh Sediment SW1601-10 ...
ACCGGGGCGGCGCGGATCGGAGCACCGGAGGCGCCGCCACGCCCGCGCCACCGACGCTGGTGACGCTGGACACGGTCGGGCTGTGGCCGTAGGCGCTGGCCGACGCGCTGGTCGACCTGGGGTTGTTGGTGGCAGCGGACTCGCCGCCGGCGCCCTGGTAGGTTCGAGCGAAGCGACGGATACGAACCGCCAGGTAGTACTCCATGATCTGGCGGACCTGCGGCTCGCTCAGGACGTCGTCTGCGCGCAGGGCGTACTCGACGCGGGCGGTCGGGTTCTGCGGTCCCACGGAGACCACGCCGAGGGCCGTCGACGTGTCGGAGTCCTCGCGAATCTCGCGCAGGCCACGGGCAAGCTTGGTCGCCGTCCCGAGCGACGGCATGCGGTCACCCCGGATCAGCCGGGAGATCGTCGAATGGTCGACGCCCGACTGCTGCGCCAGCTGGCGCTGCGACATCTTCTTGGCCTTGAGCTGCGCTCGGAGCCACTCGTTGAACGCGCGGCCGTTCTCGCTCGTCATGCTCGCCTTGGGCTAGGCTCCCACGCCCTGTGCGCGGGATCGGTCTGCAGTGTCAACCCGGCGGGATCTCGTCCCAATCCCCCGTTGGTACTCATGTACGTTGCCTCTGCGCACAAGCTGGCGTGAGGTGCGGTGAGGTCCGGGCCGATCCGGGCATGACCCGATCGGGGTATTGGGTCCCGGTACCCAGCCGCCCGCCCCGGCATTGCCTCCGCCCCCGCGCCGCACCGGGCAACGCCTTCCGATGGCATCTCAGTGCGCGGGCGCGCTGGCCTCGACCGGCCTCGACAGGCCCGCTCCGCGACGACGCGGCGAGACCGCGTACAGGATCGACCCGAGCACGATGACCGAGAACACGCTGATCGCCCGATCCAGCAGCGCGATCGCCGTCGCCTCGGGGAGCGGCACCTGGTAGACGAGCGTGAGGACTCCCACGATTCCCGCCTCGACGATCCCGAGCCCGGCCGGGCTGAGCGGCACCGCCGTCAGCAGCGAGCCGATGAGGGCGACAAACACGGCACCCGAGACGCCCAGCTCCACGTCGGGGAACCCGAACGCGAGGACCACGAAGTAGAGGCGCAGGGCCTCGGTCATCCAGATCGCGACGCTCAGCGCCCCCAGGCTCGGCAGCTGGCTCCGCTTGAGCGCCCCGAACACGCCCTGCTCGAAGCGGTCGTAGAACTCGATGACCCGGTGTGGCAGCGGCAGCGCGCTGATGACGCGCCGTCCGAAGTTGCGCATGGTGAACAGCGCGACCGCGAGCAGCCCCACGACCACCAGCGCCACGACGAACAGCAGCTGGATCGACGACGGCAGCCCGCTGCGGAAGCTCCAGTAGCCGGCCGCGATGCCCAGCAAGGCGATCGTGAAGATATCCATGATCCGTTCGATGAACACGGTGCCGAACGTGCGACTGAGCGATGCCGTGCTGTTGAGCCGGAGCAGGTAGGCGCGGTACACATCCCCGAGCTTCGCCGGCACCACGCAGTTCACGAGCCACGACAGGAACAGGATCTCGGTCGCGTCCTTGACCCCGATCGCGAACCCGGTGCCGCGGAGCAGCAGCGTCCAGCGCAGGCCACGCAGCGGGAACCCCAGATAGAACACGAGGAAGGCGACCAGGACGAGCGCCGGGCTCGCGCCACCGATCAGCTCCGGGACCTTCGACAGCGACTGCCAGTTGAGCGCGACGAAGAAGATGATGATCGCCAGCGGAACCAGGATCGAGACGATCGTCTTGGTCTGGCGCAGCCGGCTGCCCAGTGACACACGCTCCACCGAAGCGTCGACCGAGTCCTCATCGGCGGGCTCGGCAGGGGACAGGGCGGCGGCCATGGGCTGGGGCTCGATGTCGGACACGGGTGGCTCACTCATCGCGGCAGGCCGGCCGGACCGGTGGAGGTCGGAGGCACACGCCGCTTTCCCCGGGCGCGATTGACGAGCTTGGCGAGCGGCGTGATCGTCCGCACGATATACGAAGCGCGACCCGGCACAAGCTCGACATCGGTCAGGGCGGCCAGCAGGCCTTCCGGCGTCGAGGGATCGCCGTCGACGACGGTGTAGGCGACGCCAACCTCGAGCACGCTGTGCGCGTCCGACACCGCGACCCCCGGCAGGTGCATGTCGCGCGCGAAGGAGGCGGCGCGCTCGTTGCCCGTGGCCCCGACGACGCGGGCGTTGTACGCCTCGATCCAGTCCACCTGGGCGGCCGTCGCCTCCAGCTTGGGGTCCTTGAGCATCGAGCCCCGGAAGCGGTCGAACGGATGCGGGATGCCCAGGACGCCTCCCTGCGCGCGGACGGCGGCGATGGTGTCGCGTGCCGAGAGTCCCGGTGGCACGGCGCGGTCCAGGAACAGCGCGATCAGGTCGCCGTCGGCGGTCCGGATCTCCTCTCCCACGATCACGGTCAGGCCGTGGGGCGCGGCCTCACGCGCACGGAGCGCCCCGTCGATGAGGTCGTGGTCGGTGATCGCAAGATAGGTGAGCCCGCGGTCAGCCGCGGCCTTGACGACGGCTTCGGGTGGCGCCAGCGAATCGAACGAGGCCGACGTATGGCAGTGGAGATCGATGAACGCCTTCACCCTGCTCCCCCGCTCGATCTCAGCTCGGCCACTGCAGCGGGCTTCAGATCTGCTGGACCAGGGACTTCTTGAAGAAGTCGAAGTGCTCGAGGGCGAGCCCCGTGCCGAGGGCGACGCAGTTGAGCGAGTTCTCGGCCACGTGGCAGGGCACGCCGGTCACCTGGGTCAGCAGCTTGTCGATGTTGCGCAGCAGCGAGCCTCCTCCCGACATCACCATCCCCTTGTCGATGATGTCCGACGAGAGCTCCGGCGGCGTCTGCTCCAGCACCGTGCGAACCGCGGCCACCAGCTGCTGCAGCGGCACCTCGATCGCCTCCATCGCCTCGGACGAGGAGATCGGGATCGTGCGTGGCAGACCGGCGATCAGGTCGCGGCCGCGGACCTCCATCGTGAGCTCGCGCTCGAGCGGCAGCGCGGTGCCGATCTGGATCTTGACCTCCTCGGCCGTCCGCTCGCCGACCATCAGGTTGTACTTCTTGCGGACGTAGGTCGCGATCGCGTCGTCGAACCGGTTACCGCCCACGCGCAGGCTGTGGGATACCACGATCCCGCCCAGCGCGATCACCGCGATCTCCGACGTGCCGCCCCCGATGTCGATGATCATGTTCCCCGACGGGCCGCTGATGGGCACGTTGGCGCCGATCGCCGCGGCCAGGGGCTCCTCGATCAGGAACGCCTCCTTGGCGCCGGCCTTGAGCGCCGCGTCGCGGACCGCGCGCTTCTCGACCGAGGTAACCCCGGCCGGCACCGAGATCATCACCTCGGGCCGCGACAGGCCGATCCGGCCGCGCGTTGCCTTGCCGATGAAGAACCGGAGCATCGCCTCGGTGATCACGTAGTCGGCGATGACGCCGTCCTTCATCGGCCTGATCGCCTGGATGTTGCCGGGGGTTCGCCCGATCATCTCGCGGGCCTCCTCGCCCACGGCGACGATGCGGTTGTCCTCACCGACCGCAACGACCGAGGGCTCGGTGATGACGATGCCCTTGCCCTTCACGTAGACGATGACGTTCGCGGTGCCGAGATCGATCCCAATCTTCATGACGGCGGGAATGCTACTCCGGTGGTCGCGCGGCGCCGGCGGGCGGCGAGCCGAGCAGGGTGAACAGGGATAGGTCGGGCGCCCGCGATGTCAGGCCGCGTCGGCCGAACGGGTGATGCTTGCGCCCAGCTGCTGGAACTTGCGATCGATGTTCTCATACCCCCGCTGTACGTGATGCGCGCCGTGGATCAGCGACGGGCCGTCGGCTGCGAGCGCGGCCAGGATCAGCGATGCGCCCGCGCGCAGATCCCCGATCGTCGCCTCGGCTCCGTGAAGCCGCGCCGGCCCGTGGATCGATGCATGGTGGGCATCCTCGATGTCGATCCGGGCGCCGAGCTTGCGCAGCTCGGACAGCCACTCGATTCGGTCCTCGAACACCGCCTCATGGACGCGAGACGTGCCGGCGGCCTGGGTGAGCAGGACGCACAGCGGCGGCTGGATGTCGGTGGCCAGACCAGGGTACGGCGCGGTCTCCACGTCCGACGCACGCAGGTCACCGGGCCGCAGGCCGGTGGCGTCGATCTCGATCGACCGCGGACCGCAGGCAACCGGCACGCCCATCGACCCGAACACCTCGACCAGCGCGGCGACGTGGTCGCAGGGAGCGTTCTCGAGCGTCAGGCGGCCGCCGGTGACGGCGGCCGCGATCAGGAACGTCGCGGTCTCGATCCGGTCCGGCACCACCACGTGATTGGCGCCCCGCAGCCGGCGGCGACCGTCGACCTCGATCGTGTCGGGGCTGGTCCGCCGGACCTGTGCACCCATCTTGCACAGGAACGCGATCAGGTCGTCGATCTCCGGCTCCTGGGCCGCGGGCCGGATGACCGTGTGGCCTTCCGCGAGGGTCGCCGCGAGCATCGCGTTCTCGGTGCCCATGACCGTGACCTGGGGGAAGGTGACCTCACTGCCACGGAGGCGTCCCGGCGCCTGAGCGAAGTAGTAGCCGTTGCGGTACTCGATCCGGGCGCCGAGCGCGCGCATCGCGTCGACATGCAGGTTGACGGGCCGCCGGCCGATCCGGTCGCCACCCGGGTTGCTGATGATCACCTGGCCGAAGCGGGACAGCAGCGGGCCCAGCAGGATGAACGAGGCGCGCATCTTGGCGGCGGCCTCGAGCGGGATGAACAGCCAGTCGACGTCGCCCGCGGCGACCTCGTACACGCCCTCGGCCGGATGGTCCACCACGACGCCGAGATCGGTCAGGACCCCGACCATGACCCGGACGTCCTCGATCTCGGGCACGTTCTCGAACCGGCAGCGCTCGCCGGTCAGGGTGGCGGCCGCCAGCAGCTTGAGCGCGGCGTTCTTGGCCCCGCTGACGTGCACGGTTCCGGCCAGCGGCCGGCCGCCCTCGATCCGGAACGCCTCGGGCGGTGGCTGCTCGGGCCGGTACTCCCAGTGAAACAATCGCGCGTCGGCCATGGTCAGCCTCCGCGGCGCGGACCCTCTCGATGCCGTCGGCGCTCCGCGACCCGAACCCGCATCAGGGCCTGCTGGAGCTGGGCGCGGGCGGCCAACAGGTCCGCCCCCTCGTGGAACCCGGACTCCAGCGCACGCTCCGCTTCACGCCGGGCTTCCTGGGCGCGCTCGAGATCGATGTCCGAGGCGAGGTCCGCCGTCTCCGCCATGACCACGACCTTGTCCGGCCGAACCTGGAGGAACCCGCCGACGATGGCGAAGCTCTCCTCGTCGACGCCCTTTCGGATCCGAAGCTCGCCGACGCCGAGCAGGCTGACCAGCGGGGCATGGTGAGGCAGGATGCCGAGCTCACCGTCGACGCCGGGGACGAGGACCATGTCCACCTCGTCCGAGTACGCCAGCCGCTCGGGGGTCACGATCTCCAGCAGCAGCGGCATCAGCTCATCCCCTTGCGGCGGAGCCGGATGGCGGATCCCGCGCCCGCGCCCGCGATCGCGTAGGCGGTCGCGATGGTGGCGTTCATCAGCCTTCCAGCTTGGCGGCGTTCTCGCGGACGTCGTCGATCGTGCCCGCGAGGAAGAACGCCTGCTCGGGCAGCGTGTCGGTCTTGCCCTCGAGGATCTCCTTGAACGAGGCGACGGTGTCCTTGATCGACACGTACTTGCCCGACCGGCCCGTGAACACCTCGGCCACGAAGAACGGCTGGCCCATGAACTGCTGCAGGCGACGCGCCCGGGACACCGTCGCCTTGTCCTCCTCGGACAGCTCGTCGATGCCCAGGATCGCGATGATGTCCTGGAGGTCGCGGTAGCGCTGCAGCACCCGCTTGGTCTCCTGGGCCACGTCGTAGTGTTCATTGCCGACGATCAGCGGGTCGAGCACGCGGGAGGTCGACGTCAGCGGATCGACCGCGGGGTAGATGCCCAGCTCGGCGATCGAGCGCTCGAGGCGGATCGTCGAGTCGAGATGGGCGAACGTGGTCGCCGGCGCCGGATCCGTGTAGTCGTCGGCTGGCACGAACACGGCCTGGAGGGAGGTGATCGACCCCTGGTGGGTGGAGGTGATCCGCTCCTGCAGGCCGGCCATCTCGGTGGCCAGGTTCGGCTGGTAGCCGACGGCCGAGGGCATCCGGCCGAGCAGCGCCGAGACCTCGGACCCCGCCTGCGTGAACCGGAAGATATTGTCGATGAACAGGAGGACGTCGCGGGCCTCCTCGTCGCGGAAGTACTCGGCCATCGTGAGCGCGGTCAGGCCGACCCGCTGGCGCGCCCCGGGTGGCTCGTTCATCTGGCCGAACACGAAGGCCGTCTTCGCGATGACGCCGGACTCGGTCATCTCGCGGATAAGGTCGTTGCCCTCGCGGGAGCGCTCGCCCACGCCGGCGAACACCGACACGCCCTCGTGCTCCTGGGCGACGTTGCGGATGAGCTCCTGGATGATGACCGTCTTGCCCACGCCGGCACCACCGAAGATGCCGATCTTGCCGCCCTTCTTGAACGGGCACACGAGGTCGATGACCTTGAGCCCGGTCTCGAAGATCTCGACCTCGGTGGTCTGGTCCTCGAACGACGGAGGCTGACGATGGATGGGCAGCATCGTGGTCGCGTCGACCGGGTCCTTGCCGTCGATCGCATGGCCGAGCACGTCGAACACGCGGCCCAGCGTCACCTCGCCCACGGGCACCGTGATGGCAGCACCCGTATCGCGGACCTCGGTGCGGCGCGCCAGGCCGTCGGTGGTCGTCATGGCGACGGCCCGAACCCAGTTGTTGCCCAGGTGCTGCTGCACCTCGCACACGAGGGGTTCCTCGCCATCGCGAATGATCTCGACGGCGTTGAAGATGGCCGGCAGCTGCCCGGCGGGGAACTCGATATCGACGACCGGACCGGTGATCTGGATCACCCGGCCGATCGCGTCGGAAGGGGCGGCGGTCGGCATGGTGGGGATAGCCTCCTCGTCTGCGCCGGCCTAGCGGGCCTGGGCGCCGCTCGCGATCTCGACCATCTCGCGAGTGATGTTGGCCTGACGGACCTTGTTGTAGGACAGGGTGAGATCGTCGATGAGCTCCTCGGCGTTCTCGGTGGCGTTCTTCATCGCGACCATCTGGCTGGAGAAGAAGCTGGCTGTGGTCTCGAGCACGGCTGCGTACAGCCGGGTGGAGACATACCGAGGGAGCAGCGCCTGGAGGAACGCTCCGGGATCGGGCTCGAACAGGAACTGGTGACCGGGGATGCCCTCGATGTCCTCCGCGGGCTGGATCGGCAGCAGCTGCTCCAGGACCGGGCGCTGGACGAGCGTGGACTCGAACCGCGGATAGACCACGTCGATGCGGTCGTAGACACCGTCGACGAAGTCGTCGGAGACGAGGCGCGCGACGGGCAGGATGTCGGTGAACGCCGGGCGTTCCCCGAACCCCTCGAAGAAGGCGGCGATGGGGACACCTGCGCGGCGCATGGCATCCCGGCCCTTACGGCCCATGGGCACCACCTTGAGGTTGCCCGGGTGCTCGGTGATCTCGTGCGCCGTGAACCGAACGGTGTTGGTGTTGAGCGCGCCGGCCAGGCCGCGATCCGAGGTCATGATCACGATCAGGCGGTTGTGCGCCTGGTCGAGGTCGCGGCCCGCGAGCAGCGGGTGGTCCTCACCGCTCAGCACGGACGCCAGGTCGGCGATGATCTCGTCGAGCTTCTCGCGGTACGGGCGAGCGGCGAGCGTCGACTGCTGGGCGCGGCGGAGCTTCGAGGCCGCGACGAACTGCATGGCGCGGGTGATCTGCTTGATGTTGCGGGCCGACCCGATGCGGCGCCGGATCTCGCGCTGGCTAGGCATGGACGTTTCCGCCGAGCGCGGCCAGGAGGTTCACGCGAGGAAGCCCTGCCGGAAGGCGTCGATGGCCTCGTTCAGGGACGTCTCGAGCTCATCGGGCAGCGCCTTGGTCCGCCCCAGCTCCTCCAGGATCTGCGGACTGTCGGTCTCGAGATAGCGGTACAGCTGGGTCTCGAACTCCTTCACCCGAGGGGTCGGGACATCGTCCAGCTTGCCCCTGGTGGCGGCGACCAGGATCGCGACCTGCTTCTCCACGGGCAGCGGCTGGTACTGCGGCTGCTTGACGATCTCGGACAGCTTCTCGCCGCGGTTGAGCTGATCGCGGGTAGCCTTGTCGAGGTCGCTCGCGAACTGGGCGAAGGCCGCCAGGGAGCGGTACTGGGCGAGGTCGAGCTTGAGCGGCGCAGCGACCTTCTTCATCGCCTTGGTCTGGGCGTCGGACCCGACCCGGCTGACCGAGATCCCGATGTTCATGGCCGGCCGCTGGCCGGCGTTGAACAGGTCGGTCTCGAGGAAGATCTGGCCGTCGGTGATCGAGATCACGTTGGTCGGGATGTAGGCCGACACGTCGTTGGCCTGGGTCTCGACGATCGGCAGCGCGGTCAGCGACCCCCCGCCGTTGTCGTCGTTCATCCGAGCCGCGCGCTCGAGCAGCCGGCTGTGGAGGTAGAACACGTCGCCCGGGTACGCCTCGCGGCCCGGCGGACGGCGGAGCAGGAGCGACATCTCGCGGTACGCCCATGCGTGCTTGGACAGGTCGTCATACACGCACAGCGCGTCCTTGATCAGGCGGCCGCCCACCTCGACCCCGTTCTCCATGACCTCCTCGCCCATCGCCGCGCCGGCGTACGGGGCCAGGTACTGGAGGGGGGCCGGATCCTGGGCGCCGGCCACGACGACGATGGTGTGCTCCATCGCGCCGTACTTCTCGAGCACCGCAACCGTGCCAGCCACCGTCGAGAGCTTCTGGCCGATCGCCACGTAGATGCAGACGAGATCCGACCCCTTCTGGTTGATGATCGTGTCGATCGCGATCGCGGTCTTGCCGGTCTGGCGGTCGCCGATGATCAGCTCGCGCTGACCGCGGCCGATCGGGATCAGCGCGTCGATCGCCTTGATGCCCGTCTGGACCGGCGTGTCGACGCGCTCTCGGGTGATCACGCCCGGGGCGATGCGCTCGACGGGGCGGGTCGCGGTGGCGGCGATGTCGCCCTTGCCATCGAGCGGGCGTCCGAGCGGATCGACCACGCGGCCGAGCAGCGCCGCGCCGACCGGGACCTCCACCACGCGGCCCGTCGTCCGGACCTGGTCGCCCTCCTTGATGGCGGATGGGTCGCCCAGGATGACGGCGCCGACGGTCTCTTCCTCGAGGTTGAGGGCTATGCCCATCACGCCACCGGGGAACTCGAGCAGCTCGGAGGCAAGCGCCGCGTCCAGGCCATAGATCTGGGCGATGCCGTCGCCGACCTCGACCACGGTCCCGACGCTGCGGGTCTCGGTCGCTGCGTCGAAGCCTTCGATCTGGCTCTTGATGATGCTGATGATCTCGTCAGACCGGATGGCCATCGCGTCTCCGTTCGGGCGTTCGTTCGGGCTTTGGTTCGAGCTTTGGTGGGGATATGTGGTTCGGGGTTGAACCCGGGTATCGGTTTCGGGGCTGGGGCTAGCGGACGCGTTGCCCCGCGTGGAGCTGGTCGCGCAGCCGCTCCAGCCGGCCGCGGATTGACGCGTCGAGCAACTGGTCGCGGATCTGGATGGTGAGCCCGCCCAGCAGGTCCGGGACGACGGTGGCGCGGAGGTCGACCTCGGCGCCGGCCATCGCCTCCACCCGGGCGCGAACAGCTGCCGTCTCGTCCGCGGTGAGCGGTGCGGCGCTGGTCACGCTGGCCACCACGATGCCGCGATGAGCATTGAGCTGGCGCTGGTACTCCTCGCTGACCCGCGGCAGGATCCGGACCCCTCCGCGCTCGATGAGCAGGCCCACGAGCCGCAGCACGCCCGCCTGGACCCGGGTCTCCAGCAACCCGGCCACCACGTCCAGCCGCTGCTCGGCGGGGATCGCCGGGCTGTCCACGACCGGCGCGACCTCGGGCCGGCTCAGCATGGCCGAGGCGAGCTCGAGATCGTCACGCCAGCGGTCGAGCTGGTCGGTCTCGAGGGCGACCGCGAGGGCGGCCTCCGCGTAGCGGCGCGCGGCAGTGACCGGACGGGCCATCAGCTGGCCGTCTCGCCCGTGGGGGATGAATCGGCCAGGAAGTCGGCCACGAGGCGCCGCTGACGGTCACCGGTCATCGACTCGCCGACGACCTGACCCGCGGCCGCGAGGGCGAGCTCGGTCACCTCCGAGCGGAGCTCGGTGATGGCCCGCTGCTTCTCGGCGTCGATCTCGGCCGTCGCACGGTCGCGCATCCGGTCGAGCTCATCGCGAGTCGCCGCCACGTCCTGCTCGCGCGTCTCGGTGGCGACCCTCTGGGCACGGTTGATGATGTCATTCGCCTCCCGGCGGGCCTCCTGGAGGGCGGCCAGGCGCTCCTGCTCACCCGACTCGCGATCCCGCCGCGCCTGCTCCGCGTCCTGCAGCCCCTGCTCGATCCGTGTTCGGCGTGCCTCGAGCATGCGCGAGATCGGACCGAACGCGAACAGCTGCAGCACGACGTAGAGCAGGACGAAGTTGAGCAGCGCGACGATGAGCCAGAACCCGTTGATCACGAGCCCGGATTCGCCGCCTGCTGCATTGAAGGCGAGTCCCCCCGGGAGAGCCCCGGAGGCGACCGCGAGAAAGTCCATGGCGTCCGCTCGGTGCGCCGGCTACTTGGCGGCCGGGTTGAGGAAGATGATCAGGACGCCGACCACGAACGCGAGCACGCCGAGCCCCTCGGCGAACGCTGCACCGATGATGAACGTGGCGCGGATGACGCTCGAGGCGTCGGGGTTGCGGCCCATCGCGCTGGTCGACATGCCGGTCAGGATGCCGATACCGATGCCGGGGCCGATAACACCCATCGCGGCAAGGCCGGCGCCGATCAGTTCCATCGAGTCTCTACCTCCTCTGGCGTCCGCGTGGCGCGGACGCTTCCTCGGACCAGTGGTGAAGCCGCCTCATTGCGTCGAGGCGGCGGACAGGGGTGGGCCGACGCCGCCCTGGGGCTCGGTCGCCATGGCGGGGGCGGCGTGCGCCTCCTCCTCGTGGCTCTCGATGGCGAGCAGCGTGAACATCAGGGTCAGGACGCTGAAGATCAGGGCCTGGACGAAGCCGATGAATCCTTCCAGGAACACGAACGGCAACGGCAGGACGCCAAGCAGCAGGGCCGTGAACACGCCCAGCATGATGCCGCCGCCGTACAGGTTGCCCCATAGCCGGAAGGCCAGCGTCACCGGCTTGAAGAACTCGAGCAGGAACTCGGTGAGCCCGACGAACAGGTCGATGACCCCGTCGGCCACGCTGCGTCGGAACCCGCTGAAGTTGAAGAACTTGGCCAGGTAGCGCCGCGCTCCCAGCTTCCGCACGCCCTCGAAGTGGAACAGCACGAAGCTGAACAGCGCGAGTCCGACCGTGATGTTGATGTCGCTGGTGGGCGTGCGCAGCCAGTTCAGCTTGTCGCCGAAGATCAGCAGGTCCGTCCAGTTGGCGAGGGCGATGAACACGAACAGCGTGATGAAGATCCCGACGTAGGGGCGTGCGGGCGCGCCGCCGAGCGCCAGCGCGAAGTCCTCGAGAGCCTCGTACACGTACTCGACGGCGTTCTGGACCCGGCCGGGCAGCCGCTCCAGGTTCTGAGCGATGCCCACGAACACCACGATCATCAGCACCATCACGATCCACGACACCACGATCGAGGACGTGATGCTGGGGTGGAAGTCGATCACAAGCGAGCCGGCAGGCTCGCTTGCGCGGGGCGCGAAGTCGTACACGACGGTCGGCGGGATCAGCTCCAGGTTCCCGGTGATGCCCGCCTTGGGCCCCGGAAAGCCCGCCGGTGCGAGGAAGACGACCGCGAGGGCGTCCAGCACCACGATGGCGACGATCGCGATCAGCAGCTTGCGGCGAGTCGTCCAGCGCACCGGGGCCGCCGTGCCGCCGATGTCCGGTGTCGCAGCGGGGGAGGTCTCGTTGGTCACGTGTCGCTCGTCTGGCCTCGTCTCGATCTCCGTCCCGGCGGACGGTCAGTCCTGATGCGTATCGAATCGCGAGAGAAATCGGCGGATCAGCCTGGCCACGGCGAGTCCACTGAGACCGAAGCCGGCCAGTGCACCACCGACGGCGAACACGGGCAGCGTGTTGAGCTGCTGATCAACCCACCATCCAGCGAGTACGCCCGCGATGGTCCCCACGAAGAACGTGACACCGATCTCGGAGAACAGAACAACGTAGATCCCGAAACCGTTGAACATGGGGGACCGACCACCGCGCGGGAGACTATACCAGAGGCCATCCGGGGTCCGGACCCCGGATCCCGCTGGGGGTGACGGCCGGTCGACACCGCCCGACGCGGCCCGGCGCACCGGCGCACCGGCGTTACGTCGCGGGGCTGTCGGAGCCGGGCGAATCAGGGTGCGAAGGGCCCGCCTCGTACGCCTCGGGCTCGAGGGCATTCGCGGTCTCGAACCGGGTCAGGAGGAACAGGCCGAAGCCGAAGCCGAGGGCCAGCCCGAGGAACGCGTACACCTGACCCGTCCCGGACAGCACGAACGACAGCACCGCGAGCGCGAGGCAGATCGCGTAGATCACGAGCACCGTCTGCCCGTGCGTGAGGCCCAGGTCCAACAGGCGGTGGTGGATATGACCGCGATCGGGGGTGAACGGGGATCGCCCGGTCGCCAGCCGGCGGACGATGATCCAGAACGTGTCGATGATCGGGACGCCCAGAACGAGCAGCGCGACCGCGACCTTGGCCGAGCCCAGGATCGCGAGCAGCGCCAGCGTGTAGCCCACGAACATCACGCCGCTGGTGCCGATGAAGATGGATGCCGGGTGGAAGTTCCAGCGCAGGAAGCCCAGCAGCGACCCTGCCAGGGCGAAGCACAGCAGGCCGACGAACGGCTGGGCGATGGTCGTGGCCACCGAGATGAGGCCCAGGGTCACGGCGGCGATCAGCGTGATCCCGGTCGACAGGCCGTCGAGGCCGTCGATGAAGTTGATGCTGTTGATCATGCCCACGACCCACACGATCGTGAACGCCACGCCATACGGACCGGTGATCGGGATGTTGTTGGGCCCGAACGGGTTGTTGATGGAGCCGACCGAGATCCCGGCAACGACGGCGATGACCGCCAGCGCGAGCTGGGCCAGGAGCTGCCAGCGGGCGCGCAGCTGCAGCGTGTCGTCGAGCGCGCCGAGAATCACCGCCGCGGCGCCGCCGATGAGCAGGGCGACCATCTCACCGGGCTCGATCTCGCGGCGCACGGTCGCCACCTCCAGGCCGCCGTTGACCACCAGCAGCCCGGCCGCCACGGCCAGGAACGCGATCGCGACCGCGACGCCGCCCCCACGGGGAACGGGCGCGGCGTTGACCCGGCGATGGTCGGGGTGGTCGATGTTGTCGAGGCGGATCGCCAGCCGCCGGACGAGCGGCGTGAGCGCCAGTGACAGCAGCGCGGCCACGACGAACGTGGCGATCAGGAGCGGCAGATCCCGCCTGACATCGCCGGTCAGCCCCATCGCACCCGTCAGACCATGCCGTTGGGAAGTCCCGGGACGGGGAAGCCGGCGACCAGGTCCCGGACCCCGGCCCGGATCCCGGCCCGTGCCGCCTCGTCGTCGCGCAGCCGGATCGCATCCACCAGCCAGCGCCCGATGAGGCGCATCTCGTCGGGGCCCATGCCGCGGGTCGTGGTTGCGGGCGTGCCGATCCGGATCCCGGACGCGATGTTGGGCGGGTTCACGTCGAACGGGATCGCGTTCTTGTTGACGGTGATGCCGACCTCGTCGAGTATCGCCTCCGCCTCGCGCCCCGTGACACCCAGGGGCGTCACGTCGACCAGGGCCAGATGGTTGTCGGTTCCGCCGCTGACGATCCGGGCACCGGCCTCGGCGATGGTCGCGGCGAGCACCTTCGCGTTCTCGAGCGTGCGGACCTGATCTCGGCGGAACTCGTCGCCGGCGGCGAGGTGGAGGGCGACCGCCTTGGCGGCGATGACGTGCACCAGCGGGCCACCCTGGATGCCCGGGAACACCGACTTGTCGATTGCCTGCGCGAGGGTGCTCTTGCCGAGCGCCGGGAAGTCGGCCCGGTCCACACCATCGGGCAGGTCCGCGCGCGCGAACACCATCCCGCCGCGCGGCCCACGGAGCGTCTTGTGGGTGGTGGTGGTGACCAGGTCCGCGTGGGGGAACGGGCTCGGGTGGACGCCCGCCGCGACGAGACCCGCGAAGTGGGCCATGTCGACGAACAGCAGCGCCCCAACGCCGTGGGCGATGGCCGCCAGCCGCCCGAAGTCCCAGGTGCGCGGGTATGCCGATGCCCCGGCGACGACGACCTTCGGACGAACCTCGGCCGCCTGCGCCGTCAGGGCGTCGTAGTCGATCTGCTCCTCCTCGCGTGTGACGCCGTACGCATGGACCTCGTACAGCCGGCCCGAGAAGTTGACCGGCGAGCCGTGGGTGAGGTGGCCGCCGTGGGCCAGGCTCATGCCCAGGATCCGGTCGCCCGGGCGGAGGACCGCGAAGTAGGCCGCCATGTTGGCCTGCGCGCCGGCATGCGGCTGGACGTTCACGTGGTCGGCACCCGGGAACAGGGCGAGCGCACGGTCGCGGGCGAGGTCCTCGGCGATGTCGACGTACTCGCAGCCGCCGTAGTAGCGCTTGCCGGGCAGGCCTTCCGCGTACTTGTTGGTGAGCCAGGTTCCCTGCGCCTCGAGGACCGCCTGCCACACGTAGTTCTCGCTCGCGATCAGCTCGATGTTGTCGGCCTGGCGGTGACGTTCGGCCTCGACCGCCGCCCACAGCGCCGGGTCGACCTCGGCGAGCGGTGCCCACGCAGCCTTCGGGACGCGCGACGTTGACAGGGTGGGATGGCCGGCGGCTCGTCCGCCCTCGGCGACCTCGGACGGGGCGGGGGCCTCGGACGGGGCGACGACGTCGGACACGGGTGGACCTCCTGGCGGGCGACTGGCTCAAGGGCTCGTTGGGGGGCGGTGACGGCAAGCCGTATCTTCCCACGGCCACCCGGTGGGATGCGGAACCACGGCCGCGGCAACGAGTTCCTGCACATCGGTTCGATGGGCTCGGCGGGTCGCGACCTGCAACGGGCCCGAGCACCGCGACGATCTCCAATACCTGCGCGTGCGGGTGAGTCGCGTACGGCGCAAGCTCGGCGCAGCGCCCGGCGAGGCGGGGCCCATCACGACGTTCCAGGGCATCGGATACGTGCTCAATGTGGACGATGGGCCGGAAAGCGCCGGGACCCCTGACGCAGCGCCGCGGACCCGCTCCGACGTCGTTCGGGAGGCCCCTTCGAGTCTGGTCGTCGCGCCCGTCGGCGATTAGCGCGTCGGCGCGCGCCCGACAGGATTGGCGGCCTCACCACCTCGCTCGGGAGACGATCGGAAGGCGGCGGCAACATGGGGACGGGAGAGGTAGAAGAAGATCAACAACCCGAGCAGGACCAGGGCCAGCCCGAGCGCGAACGGGCCGCTGATCCCCTCCGAGCCAAGCGCCGCGATGGCCTGCAGGACACCGATCGCGTAGTAGGCCATCGTCGCCATCCTCGCCCATCCGCGGCGGCGCCACAGACCGACGCTCGCGATCGCTCCGGCAACGCCCAATCCGAGCAGGACGATGCCCACCGAGGTCAGGGTCGCCCGGCTATCGACGTCGATCCCCACCAGGCCGGCGGTTGGCGTCAGGGTCGGTGACCCGGCGATGAACAGCACGCCGGCGACCAGCCACAGCGTGCTGGTGAGTGCTGTCAGGAGCGACACAGCTCCGATCCCGCGCGCCTGGGGGATGGGGCCGGATCGGCTCAGCACCGCCTCCGTGGCGCCGGAGCCCGCACCGACGCCGAGCCGGTCCGCCCATGCGGCCAGCAGGCGATGGACCGCCGGCGCCCCGACGACGGGATAGCCATCGAACGGCAGGTCGACAGGAGCGAGGATGAACGGGCGAACCTGGGGACCGCCGAAGCCGCCGTGGCTCCCCACCAGATCCTCGAACGCCGCGACCTCCTCGAGATCGGGATCGTAGGTGCTGTTGATCAGGAGGTCGCCCACGTGCGCGAACCCGTCGAGGCGACGGAGATCGTCAGCGGTGCGCGGCCCGAACGGCTCCAGCGGGTCGGTGCGGTCGATCCGTCCGTCGGTTAGGTGATGGACGCCGTCGCGTCCGATCGCGAGCGCGCCCAGGGCCGACGAGCGAACCAGCACGAACCCGACGCCCGGGTGAGCGACCAGACCGTCGACCAGGCCGGGATACCGGTCCGCGATCTCTTCGAGCGAGAGGCGGTGCCGCTCGGTCAGGAAGTAGACGTTGGCGAGGTTCCCGCTGGCCGCGACGACCACCTCGGGCGTCTCGGGGGCCGGCGCGGCGCGGGGCATCTCGATCGCGACAGCGCGGCCTTGGCGCCGATGGCCCAGCGCCGACGCCGTGGCTCGTCCGGCGACCCCGGGGCGGTTGCTGATCTCGGTCAGCAGCGCGTTGACCGGTCCCCAGCCTTCGCCCCTGGTGGTCAGCGACATCGAGGATGCCCCGCCCATCAGGCTGCGGATCAGCTGGTCGAGCGAGACCCCGTGTCGCTGGAGGAAGGTCGCACCCTGGCTCTGGCCGTGATCCGAGAGAACCACGATCGAGTAGCCGCGAGGCGCGTTCGCGGCGGCCCGCTCGATCGACGCCAGCACGCGGTCCAGGCCCGTCAGCGAGCGCAGCGACTCGAGTCGCTCCGGGCCGGCGTGGTGGGCGACCTCGTCGTAGTCCACGAAGTCGACGTACATGATCGGCACACCGCGGCCCATCGCGTTCACGGTGAAGGTCACGTTGAGGTCGCGCAGCAGCACGTTGGTCAGGGCCCGCACGCCGGCGAACGCCGCCCCGCGATGGACCCGCGGCTCGATGCCCAGGACGCGCTGCCGGCGCGCCTCGCGCCATTCCTTGACCATCTCGCCCAGGGTCATGACGGCCGTGCGGACGAACGCCGCCGGATCCACGAAGTAGAGCGAGAAGGCGTCCACGTCCGCCGCCCGCGACGGATCGAGGACCCGACTCATCGTGAACAGGGTCCGCCGCGCGTCCCCGGAGAACAGGTTGTTCGCGCTCATCCCGTCCTGGGCGAGCAGTCCGTGCCCATCGGACAGGCGGCGTTCGATCTCCGCAGCGTCGGCCGGATGGTTGGCAACCATCAACTTCGAGCGCTCCTTCTCGTACCAACGGAAGGCCGGGATGTCGTCGTTGCTGCCGTGGAGGATCCCAGCCTGGCTGGCCGCGGTCTGCGAGGGCGGCACGCACTCCCATTCGATGAGGCGGTAGGCGCCCGAGCGAATCCACCTGGCCATGTGCGGCGTCATGCCCATCCGGATGGCGTTGCGCAGGATCGGCGCGGCGAGCCCGTCGATCTGGATCACGACCAGGCCCCGCCCGCCGGGGATCCGTTCCCGGTCCAGCGACGAGAGCCGCCGGCTGAGCTCGGCATAGAAGGACTCATCCTGGTCGATCGAGAAGGCGATCGAGACCAGCGTGGTCATGACCGTGATCAGGATCGCCGCAGCGACGGCCGAGGCGAGCGAGCTGACGGCCAGGCCAGGCACGAGCGGCGCGGCCATGACCAGCATGATCGCGTTGATGAGCAGCGAGAGGAGGCCCATCGTCAGGACGGTCAGGGGCAGCGTCAGGAGCAGCAGGATCGGCCGGACGAGGGCATTGAGCAGCCCCAGAACGAGGGCGGCGAGCAGGGCGCTGGCGAGATCTCCAACGGCGATCCCCGGCACCAGCCAGCCCACCACGAGCAGGATGGCGGCCTGCACGAGCCACGACAGGAGCAGGCGTCCCCAGCCGAGGCTGGTCAGCCGCTCGCTGGCCAGGCCGGCCGACGTGGCCAGGGTGTCGCGGATCGGACGCAGGAGGCTCATCGAACGCTCATCGACCGGTGCTGCCCGTGCACAGGAGCCGGTGGGAGGGATCGGACCGGCGCTCGCTGGGTCACCGGACCTGACTCTACCTCGCGCCGCCAGCCACGTTCATGCTCCGCCGATATCGTGCTGGATCCCGGCCGCATCCAGGGCGGCGGAGATCGCCCCGGGCTCGATCGCACCGATCCGGCGCAGGACGGGGCGTGCGCCCGTGCAGTCGACCACCGTGGAGGCCGGCCCAGCGCGGATCGGTCCGCCGTCGACGACGAGCGCGACGGCATCACCGAGCGCGGCCCCCACCGCTGCCGCGTCGGGGGCGTCCGGAGCGCCCGACAGGTTTGCCGACGTGGTCGGCAGCGGGCCAAGCCCGGAGGCCAGCGCGCGAGGGCATGGGTGGTCGGGGACGCGCACGCCGATGGTCGGGGTCCCGGCCGCCAGCACGTCCGGCAGCCGCGCGCCGGGCCGCACCGGCAGCACGAGGGTCAACCCACCCGGCCAGAACTGTTCAGCGAGCGCCCGGGCTGCGGGGCCCATGACCCCGAGCCCGGTTGCCTGCGCCACGTCGGCCAGCAGCACGGCCACCGCCTTCTCGGGCGGCCGTCGCTTGGCTGCGAACAGGCGCTCGATCGCATCGGGCAGGGCGAGGTCGGCGGCGATCCCGTAGACGGTGTCGGTGGGGATGGCCACGATCTCACCGTCACGCAGGAGCCGTGCCGCGACCGCGCGCGCCTCCGGGCCGTCCGGGAGGATCCGGGTCCTCGTCACGAGGCCCCGCTCGCCGCGGCGAGCGCCTCCTCGGCCAGCCGCGCGGCGTTCCGGGCGGCGGACCCGGGCGGTGCCAGGATCAGTGCCTCGATCAGGATCGCGGCCCCGTCCTCCTCGACCGGCGGCGCGACATACCGGGCGGCGGCCCGGACGGCCGCGGGCGCGGTCACCATCGACGCACCGTGGCCGGCGGCCGCGATCATCTCGAGATCGTTGAGCGCGTCGCCGATCGTCATCGCCTGGCTCATCGGGATCCCGGCCTGGTGCGCCAGCCAGGCGACGGCCCGTCCCTTGGAGACACCCGGCGCCGTGAACTCGAGGAACCTGGGATGCGAGACGGTGACCCCGGCCCGGCCGGCGAATGCCCGACGCGCCTCGGCGACCAGCTCCATCGGGCGCGGCGGCTCACCCACCGCGATCACCTTGGACACGGGCCGGCGGATCGCGCGAGCCAGGTCGGCGACGATGATGGCGTCGGGGCCCAGGTAGCCCGAGTAGTCCTCGAGCTGCCGGTCGCCGCGCCAGGCGATGATCCGCTCCAGGGTGTTGACGTGCGGATCCAGGCCCTTCGCGAGGCACCAGGCGATGGCCTCGCGCGCTGCCGTCGCGGCCAGCGAGGTGTGATGCAGCAGCCGGCCCACCCGGGCGCGGAACGGCGACTTGCGAGGGTCGATCACGTCGGGATGCGTGGGCATCATCCGGACGACCGCCCCCTGGTGGCCGATGATCGGCTCCGTCAGACCAAGCTGGTGCGCGTAGACAGCCCCGGAGCTGGCCATCCGGCCGGTCGCCAGGGACACCCTGACACCCATGCCGACCGCGGCCCTGATCGCGACCGCAGTCCGGTCCGACACCCGGAAGCTGTCGCCGACCAGGGTCCCGTCGATGTCCAGGGCGAGCAGCCGGATCGGGAGCTCGGGCGCCGGCCGCGTCGCCGGGCGAAGGTCCCTCATCGGGAGCCGCGCTCGATCCTTACCAGCCGCGGGCGGCCCGACAGATCCGGCGACACCGCGCATCGCCAGCCCGGCAGTCGCGTCTCGACCTCGCGGCCAATGGCGTCCCCTTGCCCGGCGCCGATCTCGAGCAGCGCCACCCCGTCGACGGCGAGCGACGTCGGCAGGTAGTCGACGAGCCGCCGGATGAGGTCCAGGCCGTCGGGCCCGCCATCGAGAGCCTGACGGGGCTCGAACGAGAGAGCCGGTGACAGCACCTCGAGGTCCGCGCTGGGCACGTACGGGAGGTTCGCGCACACCATCGAATAGGGCGGGTCCACGTGGTGGGGGATCAGGTCCGCCGCGACGAACACGATCCGGTCTGCGACCCCATGCCCGACCGCGTTCTCGCGGGCCAGGTCAAGGGCGGCCGGCGAGGCATCGATCGCTACCACGAGCACGTGGTCGGCCATCCGGCGTCGCCGAAGCGCGGCCACGATCGCGATCGCGATCGCGCCCGTGCCGGTCCCGACATCCGCGACGCGAAGCGCGGGAGCTCCAGGCGCCCGGGGATGGTTCGCCAGCCGGGCCACGATGTCGGCAATCGCCGCATCAACCAGCAGCTCGGTCTCGGGACGCGGGATCAGGGCTCGCGAATCGGTCGCGAACGCGAGACCGTGGAACTCGCGAAAGCCACGGATGTAGGCGACCGGCTCCCCTTGCTCGCGCCGGGTGATGGCGGTCTCGAACGCTTCGCGGTGGCTCTCCCCGACCGGGGCGCCGGCGTGGGCCAGGACGCCCGCCCGGTCCATCCCCAGGGTCTGGCCGAGCAACAGCTCGGCGTCGAGGCGAGGCGACTCCGAGCCGGATGCGGCCAGCCGCTCCGCGGCCAGACGGAGCAGCTCGGACACGGTGAAGGCAGGGCCGGTCATCGATCCCCCGCCCTAGCTTCGGACCGTGGCGGTGAGGTCGCGGCTCCTGGCCAGGACCTCCACCGACGTCCGATCGCGATCGCGGACCAGCTCCAGCTCCTGGCGGTCGCATGACAGCCGGCGTGTGCCGCCCTCATACAGCCCCAGCCCGCGTGCGTCCGGCGCGACGAATCGGGTCCGGCCGGCAGCTTCAGGTGCGGATGGCCGACCGGGCCCATCCGGCGCGGATGGATCCCCGATCCGGCAGGGAGTCGAAGGGCGCCCGGTCCTCTCAGCCGCGGGCGACTGCGCTCGGCGTCGCGCCATCGTGGCTCTCCGTCAGGTGGTGAAGCCGGTCGGCCTGGTCGGCCATCACCAGCGCATCGATCAGCGGGTCGAGCTGCCCGGCGAGCACGCCCGGGACGTTGTGGATCGTGGTCCCGATCCGATGGTCGGTCACCCGGTTGTCGGGGAAGTTGTAGGTCCGGATCTTCTCCGACCGGTCCCCGGCCTGGACCATGGTTCGGCGGGTCGCGCTCTGCTCCTCGCGCTGCTTCGCGAGCTCCATGTCGTACAGCCGGCTGCGCAGGACGGCCATCGCCTTGGCCTTGTTCTTGTGCTGGCTCTTCTCGTCCTGGATCTCGACCACGAGCCCCGTGGGCAGGTGGGTGATCCGGACCGCCGAATCGGTGGTGTTGACCGACTGGCCGCCGGGGCCGCTCGAGCGCTTGACCTCGATCCGGAGCTCCCGCTCCTCGTCGATGTCGACCTCGACCTCATCGGCCTCCGGCATCACGATCACGGTCGCGGTGCTCGTGTGGATCCGGCCGCTGGACTCGGTCGTGGGCACGCGCTGGACGCGGTGAACGCCGCCCTCGAACTTGAGCCGGCTGTAGGCGCCATCGCCGGTAACCTCGAGGATGGCCTCCTTGATGCCGCCGATGCCCGTCTCGTTGGCGCTCATCACATCGACGCCGAAGCGATGCTCCTGCGCGTATCGCGTGTACATGCGCAGCAGCTCGGCCGCGAACAACGCCGCCTCCTCACCACCCGCCCCGGCCCGGATCTCGACGATGACGTTGCGACCGTCGTTGGGGTCGCGAGGCAGCAGCTCGACGCGCAGGTCGTCGAGCAGCGCCTGCTCCCTGGCCTCGAGGGCGGCGATCTCCTCGCGCGCGAGCGCCTTCATGTCGTCGTCCGGCTCCGCTTCGCGCATGTGGCGGGCGCCGTCGAGCTGGGACCGGATCCCCTGCAGCTCCCGGTAGGTCGCCACGACCGGCTCCAGGCGGGCCAGCTCCCGGCCCAGCCGCTTGAGCTGGGCGGGATCAACGAGGACCTCCGGGGTCGCGAGCTGCGCCGAGACCTCGTCGTACTGCGTGGCGAGGTCGACGAGCTTGGCGTCGAGGCCGTGCTCGTCAGCCATGATCCGCTTCCACCGTCCGCGCCAGCGTCCGGCTCAACCGGGGAGCGGCGGATCGATCGAGACCGGGGAGATCGCCTCGCCCTCGACCGCCGGCTCGCTCGGGCCTGCCACACCGCGCACCGTCGCCGCCGTCTCGCCCTGGAGCGGCATCGGGTCGCGAGCGAGGTCCAGCCCACCCTCGGGTACCGCCTCGCCGTCGGCTCGCAGCGCCTCCTCGATCGCGACCACCGCCACCTCGATCATGTCGTCGCTGGGCTGCTTGGTGGTGATCATCTGGACCAGGATCCCGGGCCACATGATCACCCGGACCACCGGGTTCGATCGGTGCCGCGCGCCCAGCCGCAACAGCTCGTAGCCCACCGACGCAATGACCGGGATGAGCAGGATCCGGCTGCCCACCATGATCACCGGCGACTGGCGACCGACCAGGCTGAAGGCGAGGATGGAGAGCAGGATCACGACCACCAGGAACTCGGTGCCACACCGGGGATGGGCGGTCGGGTACTTGCGGATCGCCTCGGGTCGCAGCGGATCGCCGTGCTCGAGCGCGTGGATCGTCATGTGCTCGGCACCGTGGTAGCGGAAGACGCGGGCGATGTCCGGCGTGCGGGCGATCAGCGCCAGGTAGCCGAGGAAGATCGCGATCCGGACGAGGCCCTCGATCGTATGCTGGACGAGATCGTTCTCGACGTTGCCGGCCGCGAACGTGGCCACGACCAGGGGCAGGATGAAGAACAGTCCGATGCCCAGGATCGCCGTGATGCCGAGCATGATCGCGACCGATCCCTTGCCGATCTCGACACCCTCGCCCTCGACCTGGAGGCCTGCCGAGCGGATCAGCCAGCGTGTTCCCACGACCAGCGTCTCGTACAGCACCACCAGGCCCCGCACGAACGGGGCGCGCGACAGGCGATTGCCGTGGAAGCCGGAGTCGAGCCGCTCGGTGGCGAACACGATCCGGCCGTCCGGATGGCGAAGGGCGACGGCGATGGCGTCTCGGCCACGCATCATGACGCCCTCGATGAGCGCCTGGCCGCCGTAGCTGAAGCGGGGCATGCCCGCAGTCTACCGGGTGTCCCTGTGGGGTCAGCCGGCAGCGATGAGCAAGATGGACCTCGGACGACGGCTTCCGCGCCGAGCCGGCGGGCGCGTGTGGCCAGGTCGGACGCATCGCGGCGTGCCGCAGCTCCCGCGTCCCGGACGGAGGGCCGCGTCAGGTACGCGGAAGGCGCGGTCGGTCGGTTGGGAGTCGGTCGCCGGTGGGCATGGACGCGCGTTGGGCCGCATACTCGCTCCGATGCGTCTCGAGCTCACCAAGCGCGGCGACTACGCCGTCCGTGCCATGTTGGCCCTCGCCCGCGGAGCTGGCGGCGGCCTGCTGTCGGCACGCCGGATCGCGGACGCGATGCGGATCCCCGTTCGGTTCCTGCCGCAGGTGCTCGCCGATCTGCAGCGGGCTGGCCTCGTCGAGGCGGCGCCCGGACGGGCGGGTGGCTACCGGCTCTCGCGTGATGCCGCGAGCATCAACCTGCTCGAGGTGATCGAGGCTGTCGAGGGAGACAGCCGGCGCCGAACCTGCGTGCTGCGAGGCAGCCCGTGCGGCTCCGACGGGCATTGCGACGTGCATGATGTGTTCTTCCGCGGCCAGGAGGCGATGCTCACCACCCTGGGGGCGGAGACGCTGGCGGACCTCGCTGGCGCCGGCGGGGCCACGCGCGGCTAGCTGTCAGCTTCCGTCTCCTCCGATTGCGCAGACCCGAGCACCACGGTCGCTCGGGAGCTTGTGTCGACTTCGAGCCGGAAGATGTCGGGTCGGCCGTAGTGACCGACGACGTCGAGGTCGAACGCCGCCCGATCCAGGTCGGCGAGATCGAGGTCGGCGACGAGCACCGCTTCACCGTCCCGTGCCGGACCGGCCAGCACCCGCCCCATGGGGTCGACGATGCAGCTGCCCCCGCCGATCAGCACGGCATCGGGATCCCCCGTCTCGACCGGGTAATCGGTCGGATAGTCCGAGCGGCGGGCGAACTGGCAGGCCGATAGCACGAAGCAGCGGCCTTCGAGAGCAATGTGGCGCATCGTCGGGAGCCAGGTCTCACGATCGTCCACCGTCGGGGCGCAATAGAGCTGCACACCCTGCCCGTACATCGCCAGCCGCAGCTGCGGCATGTAGTTCTCCCAGCAGATGACCGCGCCCACCCGCCCCACCGCCGTCTCGACGACCCGCAGCGTGGATCCGTCACCGAACCCCCAGATCAGGCGCTCCATCGCCGTCGGCATCACCTTCCGATGCTTGCCCAGCAGGGTGCCGTCCGGTCCCAGGAGCAAGGCCGTGCAGTAGAGGGTTTCCCGGTCCCGCTCGATGACCCCCACCACCATGACCAGGCCGGATGACCGTGCGATCGCGCCCAGCTGGCCCGTTACCGGGCCGGGGACATCGATGGCGCCGGCCATGTAGCGCCGGAACCATTCGCGGCCCTCCGGGCTGCGCGACCCAACCCTCGCGCCGAAGTCGGCTCCCTTCGGGTAGCCGCCCACGAACGCTTCCGGAAGAACGACGATGCCCGCTCCGCTCGCCGCGGCGCGGCCGGCGAGCTCGGCGACCCGCTCGACGGTGCGCTCGGTATCGAAGGCGGCAGGTGCCGCCTGAACGACGGCTGCACGCAGTGGGCTGACGGGGGCCAAGATCGACTCCTCTGGAGGTGCGCCCATCATCCCACCGGGGCACCGTCGATCGCAGGGTGCGTCTGCCTGGGCCGGTCCCAACGGCCCTGGATGAGGCCGCCTGGCCCCGCCACAACGGGCACATCGTCACAGTCCTAATATGCAGTAAGTTAGTAATGATTTCCACAGCGCACCCGGCACAGCAAGGAGGTAGAGCCCGATGTCTGCCCATGACGGCCAGCCACTCGCCGTCCCGACCGATCGACGACTGAGCCGCCGCGACCTCCTTCGCGGGGCGTCCATCGCGGCCGGGGCATCGGGTGTGGCGCTCCTGGCGGCCTGCGCACCTGCGGCCGCACCCCAGTGGACGTTCGGGCCGAACGCGCAGCCCGCGGGATCCGGAGATCCGGCTGCGGCCGGCTCGACTCCAACCGCGGCTCCGGCCAGCGCCGCGCCGGCGGCCGCCCCGTCGCAGACCCCGGCAGCTCCGTCGAGCCAGCCGGCCAAGGCCGTCACCGTGGACGAGATCTCGCGCCACCCGAGCGAGCTCCCCCGGTCGGCCGACTTCGCGCTCTATCGGGACGGGACGTACCAGAAGCAGACGAAGCGCAACGGGCCCATGAATCACGAAGTCCACTTCACGACCCGCGAGGTCGTGGCCGCGGTGGTGCCGGGCACGACCATGGACTTCTGGACCTTCGACGGGCGCGTCCCGGGTCCCATGATCCGGGCCCGGGTGGGTGACACGGTCGACTTCCTTCTCAGCAACGACCCCGGTAACTCGATGCCCCACAACGTGGACTTCCACGCCGTGACCGGCCCCGGAGGGGGCTCGGTCAGCCTGGACACGCTGCCCGGCAACGAGAGCGAGCTCAAGGTCAAGCTGCTCCATCCGGGCATCTTCATCTACCACTGCGCCTTCCCTGACATCCCGATGCACATCTCCCATGGGATGTACGGGCTGGTCGTGGTCGAGCCGGCGGCCGGGCTGTCGGCGGTCGATCACGAGTACTTTCTGATGCAGAGCGAGTTCTACACGACGCTCGGGGCGCAGAAGGCGCATGCGCAGCTGCACGACGCCGGCCATCTCACGTTCTCGCCCGAGCTGGGAAACGAGGAACGGCCGACCTTCGTCGTGTTCAACGGGCGTCCTGACTCGATCGTGGGCGACCGTTCCCTGGGCACGTTCGACAATGAGATCAAGACCGGCGACAGGGTCCGACTGTTCGTCGGCAACATCGGCCCCAACCTCGTATCGAGCTTCCACGTGATCGGCGAGATCTTCGATACCGTCTACGTGGAGGGTTCGTTCGCCCTGGAGAACCACAGCGTCCAGTCGACCGTGGTCTCGTCCGGCGGTGCCGTGGGCGTCGAGTTCAAGGTCGAGGTGCCGGGCACGTACGTGATCGTCGACCATTCGATCTTCCGGACGCACAAGGGTGCGCTGGGCACGCTGGCGGTCACCGGCTCCGCGGCGCTCGACATCTACGATCCGGTCAAGTTCGACAAGATCCGCTGATCGCGATCGCGGACGTGGCGCAGGCGGCTGGGCGATCGCGCGAGTCGCGCCGACGCCCGGTCAGCCGCGCGTCGCGCCGACGACCGGGCGAGCCGGCGCCCCAACCACTCCGGGTCAGATCACACCGGCCGACGCCAACGTCTCGGTCTCGTCGGCGTCGTAGCCAAGCTCGGCCAGGATCTCCCGGGAGTGCTCGCCGAGCAGCGGAGGCGCCGTCCGGATCGAGGCTGGTGTCGCCGACAGCTCGAATGGCAGCCCGACCTGGCGGATGGGCCCCATCACCGGGTGGTCCACGTCGACGGCCATCCGGCGCGCCCGGGCCTGCGGGGCGTCGAACGCGGCCACGACGTCGTTGATCGGTCCGCAGGGGATCTCGGCGGCGCCGAGCACGTCCAGCCACTCCCCGGTGGTTCGGGTGAGGAACCGCTCGGCCAGGATGGGCCGGAGGTCGGTGCGCCGCTCGACCCGATCCCCGTTGGTGGCGAACCGGGGATCGGCGGCAAGCTCGGGCAGCCCGATGCCCTCGCACAGCCGCGGCCACTGGCGCTCGCTGCCCACCGCGAGTGCCAGCTCGCCATCTCTCGTGCGAAACGTCTCGTAGGGCACGATCGTGGGGTGGGCGTTCCCCAGCCGGCCGGGTGCGTTCCCGGTCACGAACGCGTTCTGCGCCTGGTTCACCAGCACGGCCAGGGTGGATTCGAGGAGCGATACATCGATCCGCTGACCGCCGGCGAATGCCGGGCCGCTCGCGCCGGCATGGGCGCCCGCGTGCGCCGCCCCGGTTCGGCCGCGTGCGACCAGGGCCGCGAGCACCGATACCGCGCCGAACAGCCCGGTCACGACGTCGCTGATCGCCACCCCCACCTTGGTCGGTCGCCCGCCATCCTCGTCGGTGGCCCCGGTGATCGACATCAGCCCGCCGACGGCCTGGACCACGAAGTCGTAGCCGGGGCTGGCCGCATCCGGTCCGTCGGGTCCGAAGCCCGAGACGGCGAGGTGAACTAGCGCCGGGTTGATTGCGGTCAGCGCCTCGTCGCCGAAGCCGAGGCGCTCGAGACGACCGACCCGGAAATTCTCCACGAACACGTCACCGGTCGCGAGGAGCCGGCGAAGCACGCCCCGTCCGCGATCGCTCCGCAGATCGAGCCGGATCGAGCGCTTGTTGCGGTTGACAGAGAGGTAGTAGGCGGCCGTCCGCGTCCGATCGGCAGCGGATCCCACCCACGGCGGTCCCCAGCCCCGCGTGCCGTCACCCTCGGGTGGCTCGACCTTGACCACGTCCGCCCCGAGGTCGGCGAGCAGCATCGTGCAGAAGGGTCCTGCCAGCACGGTCGAGCAGTCGACGACGCGAAGACCCTCGAGCGGCCCGGGCACGGCAGGTTCGGGTACGCCAGGTCCGGGCACAGCAGATTCGGGCATCGAGCCGATGGTAGCGAGGTGAGCGGCGGCGCAGGGCGGCGTTCTCCGGCGCGGGGCGGCGTTCTCCGGCGCAGCCGGACCGATCGCTCGCGATCTCAGTCGGCGGCAGGCTCCAGGACGGTGATGTCGGTGACCTGTGCCCGGGTCGCCCGTACCAGGTCCGCCGGTGAGACGTGGACGTTGACGCCGCGTGCCCCGCCACCGATGGCGACGATGTCGAGCCGTTCGATCGAGGCATCGGCGATGACCGGCCACGCCCTGGCCGCCCCGAACGGCGTGATGGCGCCGCGCTCGTAGCCGGTGATCGCCCTTGCTTCCTCGGCATCGGGCAGGCTCAGGCGGTTGGTCCCCAGCAGCGCCCGAAGCTTCGGCCAGTCGAACCGCCGGCCACCCGGAACCAGCACAAACACGTAGTCATCGGTGGCCCGCCGGACCAGGATGGTTCGGAGCAGCGAGCCGAGCGGGATGCCCTGGAAGGCCGCGCTTTCCTCGGCGTGGCGGGCGACCTTCGTCCGGACGAGCCGGAAGGGGATCCCGATCGCCTCCAGGGCGTCGGTCGCCGGCGAGCGGAACGGCTCGGCAGCGGCGGGGTCGGGATCGGCGTGAGGATCGGTCATGGACTGGCAGGGTAGCGTGACGGCCAGCCGCGCGGCTTACCCCAGCCCGAGCGTGAACAGGATCCCGTCCCAGCTCTGGCTCAGATCGATGAGCGCCACGACGATCAGCAGCACGCCCGACACACTCTCGATGACCCGACGGTGCGACACGACCGCGCGAACGACGTCGCGCTGGCGGGAGCTCGCGAGCAGCGATAGCAGCACCAGGGGCAGCCCGAATCCCAGCCCGAACACGACGAACGTGCCGATCTGGGCGATGGCATCGCCCACGCCAACCGACACTGCGAGCAGCGCGGCGAGGAACGGGCCCGCGCACGGCAGCGCGATCGGCCCGAGCATGACGCCGTACGCGTACGCCTGGCCGTAGGGGTTGGCGACCAGCGGCACACGCATCCCGGACAGCCGATTGAACGGGTTGCGACCGGCGAGCAGGAGCACGCCCAGAACGATCAGCAGTCCATCGATCACCGGCACCAGGTAGCTCGACACGCGGCCGACCGGGATCGAGACCACGAACAGGACGCTACCCACCACCACCATGGTCGACAGCAGACCGGCGAGCACCAGGGCCCCGAGCAGCCCGCTGGCCCGACGCAGCGATGCTTCGTGGGGCGGCGATCGAGGGGCAGCGGATCGATCTGATCAACGTGATGCCTCGTTCGCGTCCTTGATGGAGGGCGGAGCTGAGCTCCGGGCGGCGAATGATCACCGGGCTTCGTGACGGCGCCGTGACGCTTCGTGACCATGGCGTCATCGGGATCCGGGTCCGGCGGCGCCTCGCGCTACGATTCGTCCATGACCGAGTCGACGTCCCAACCCACCCCCCACATCCCCACCCTGATGACCGTCCATGCCCATCCCGACGACGAGACGATCGGCACCGGCGGGACGATGGCAAAGACGGTCCGTGAAGGGAGACGGCTGGTCCTCATCACCTGCACCCGCGGCGAGATGGGCGAGATCGTCGTCCCCGAGCTCGACACGCCGGACAACCACCGACGCCTGGGCGAGACGAGGGCGGTGGAGCTCGAGCGGGCGATGGGCGCGCTCGGGGTCACCGAGTGGGACAACCTCGGGTATCGCGACTCGGACATGATGGGCCGCGCCGGCAACCAGGATCCGCGTTGTTTCTGGCAGGCGGACATCGACGAGGCCATCGGACGGGCGACCTGGATGGTTCGCCGGTTCCAGCCCGACGTCATGACCACCTACAACGACTTCGGTGGGTACGGACACCCCGATCACATCCGAAGCCACGTGGTGGCCGTGGGCGCGTTCGAGCGGGCGGGTGAGCCTGCCTGGTACCCGGGCCAGCTCGCACCCGAGCATGGCGGTACCGGTCCGGAGGCGGACGCCGGTGGCCTCGCGCCGTGGACTCCCGCCAAGATCTACGAGCAGGCGATCCCGGCCTCCGTGCGCCAGGCGATGCAGGAGCGGCTGGAGGCGATGGGCGAGCGCTCGTTCTGGTCGCCGCCCGAGAACCCGACGCCGGAGGAGCAGGCCGAGTTCGAGGCAGCCATGGCGCGCATGCTCGTCCCCGACGACGCCATCACCGCCTGGATCGACGTGTCATCGGTCCTCGACCAGCGATGGGCGGCGATCAAGGCACACGTCACCCAGATCTCCGACGACAACCCGTTCGTGCGGTTCGGCAAGGAGGCGTGGGCGGAGTACTGGAACCGCGAGGCGTACATCCGCCGCGAATCGCGGGTCCCGGCGCCGGACTCGGAGGACGATCTGTTCGCGGGCCTCGAGGGTCGGTCACCGGGGCCGTTCGGCTGGGGCGACTGACCCAGCGTCCTGCAATTGCGGCACCCTCGGGTGTGGATCGCCCAGCGTCCACTCGGGCGGTTGTCGGCCCGAATCCCCGGAACGCACCGGCCCCCTGGACGCCATCCGGAACGGCCGGCGCTCCAACCGGACGGCCTCGCTACCAACCAGCCAGCCGTACCCGCTGCAGTGAACCCGCAGCGTTCCAGCGGACACGGGGTTTCGGGCGACGACGGGCGGGCTACCAGGGGAGCAGCCCCTTCGACGCCTTGAACATCTGGCTCATGACAGCTTTCCCGTCGCCCGCCGGGTCGAGGAAGTTGGGCTGCGCCCGGCCGAGGATCAGGTGCGGGCGGATGCGAGCCTGGACGAGCCGGGTGCCATCGAAGGTCAGCTCCAGCGTGATTCCCTCCATGGTCGGGATCGACCACGTCTGATCGAACACGAAGTTGCCCAGCGCGTACCAGATCGGCTTGCCCTTGTAGACCTCCATCGCCTCCACCCAGTGCGGGTGGTTGCCGATGACCATGTCCGCACCGGCATCGATCGCCGCGTGCCCGAGCTTCTCCTGGAGCGCCGTCGGCGTCGCCTGGTATTCGATACCCCAGTGCGGGAACACGATCACGACGTCGGCGCCTGCCTTGCGCGCAGCGGCCACATCTCGCTTGAGCGCCGCGAGGGTCATCCGGGCGCTGCCGGGGGTGCTCGGGCCCGACTTGTAGTAGGCAGCGATCGTGTCGTAGCCCAGGAGCCCGACCGTGACGTCGCCCACCTTGATCAGTGACGCCTTGTGCGCCTGGGTCGTGTTCGCGCCGGCCCCCGAGTGGGCGATGCCGTACTTGTCGAGGTTGGCGGCCGTCTGGAGGATCCCGTTCCGTCCCGCGTCACCGATGTGGTTGTTGGCCATGGACACCCAGTCGATGCCGGCCGACTTGAGCACCGCGATGTTGCGCGGGTCGGCGGAGAACACCGTCCCGTGATCGTGGAACCGCCAGCTCTTGGGAGCCGGGTTCTCGAAGTTGGCGATCGCGAGGTCCGCGCCCTTGACGAGCTGGCGAACGGCGCCGGCGTTCCCGGTTCGTTTCGTATACGGGGTGTCCCAGCCGAACGGCGAGCAATTCCTGCAGATCCCGGTGATGTCGGCGGTTCCGCCGTCGAACGGGAAGCTCGTGCCGCCCTTGCTCGCGTCGATCGCGAGCGAGACGCCACGGTCGAGGAGAATGTCGCCACCCGCGACCAGCGTCCACGCGGTCTTCGGGTCGTACGCTGGCGTCGCGTTCGCCTGAGCCCCCAGCCTTGCGGTGAGCGGCCAGGCCGAAAGCTTTGCGACGCGGTCCTCGCCGAACAGTGTCTTCGAGCCCCACGCGAGGGCGCGGACCGACGGATCGACCTGGTCCGCACGCAGGAAGCCCGCCGTCGAACGGTGGGCGGCGAGGTACGAGCCCAGCGCTGCTGCGTCTTCGACGGTCACCAGGCGCTTGCCGAGAGATCCGCGGTCCAGCCCGAGCGCGGCCAGGATCGGATCCGCATCCGCCCTGACCAGCACCAGCGCTTTGAGCGAGCCGCTGCCGCTCGCGATCGCGTCGATGTTGGCGGCGCGGATCGAGGTGCGCGTCGATCGGAAGTTGACGACCGGCACGATCGCGACGTCCGTCGCCGTGGTCGGGGCGTCGATCGGGGTCTGGGTGGAAGCATTCGGGCCGCTCGCACCGGGCTCGCCCGTGGGGGTCGCGGCAGAACCACCGGCGTCCGGGGATGACGGCGGAGCCTCGGTCGCGAGCGCGACAGGTCCGGCTGCCGGCGGGGTCGGAGCGGCACCACCGGCGCCGAGCAGTCCAGCGGTGATTGCCAGCAGGACGATCAGCACGAGCCCGACCAGGGCCGTCCCGGGCAGGAAGCGCTGCGCCCGGGAGCGCGGACCTGCCGGAGGCGCGCCGGACGGAGCCCCGCTCTCGGTGCGGCGCCGGGGATCGTAGGCGGGATCGCGTACGCTCACGCGCGCAGGGTAGCCGACACGCGGCCTCGGGGTCGCCCTGCTGCCGGCCTTCACGCTGAATCCGCGCCATCCGGAGGTCGCCGTGTGCAGGCTCAGGGGAAGACACGCGGGCAGAGGAACGCCCCGTCCGGGCGGGCGGACGGGGCGTAGGAAGAATCGGGTTTGTTGATGGCGGACCCGACCGGATTCGAACCGGCGATCTCCAGCGTGACAGGCTGGCATGTTGGGCCGCTACACCACGGGTCCGCGGTCGGTGGCGGATCATAGCAGGCGACCCCTTCGGCCGCCAGCGGCGCGCTCGTCGTGAGCCGCACCTGCCGCCGTTGGCGGCCTGCCTCATGGACCCACGCTATGCTCGCCGGGCCATGCCTCCGATCGACCTTCGCTCAGACACCGTCACGCACCCCACCGACGCGATGCGCCGTGCGATGGCCGCCGCCGAGGTCGGCGACGACGTGTTCGGCGATGACCCGACGGTCAACGCCCTCGAGGCGCGCGGGGCGGAGCTGCTCGGCAAGGAGGCCGGCCTGTTCGTCGCCAGCGGCACGATGGGCAACCTGGTCTCGCTCATGGCCCACCTTCCGCGGGGCTACGAGGCGATCGCGGGCGCGACGACGCACACCGTGATGGACGAGGCCGGGGGCCACGCGGTCGTCGTCGGCGCCACCGTTCGTTCGTTGCCGGAGCGTCCGGACGGCACGCTCGATCCGGCGGCGATCGCGGCGGCGTTCCGGGATCCGGACGACCTCCACGAGCCGCTCACCGGGCTGGTCGCGCTCGAGAACACCCACGCGCACTCGGGTGGGCGACCCCTGACCGTCGAGTACACGCAGACCGTCGCCGCGATCGCGCACGAGCGCGGCGTGCCGCTCCACGTGGACGGGGCGCGATTGTTCAACGCGGCCGTCGCCCTCGGGACGACGGCCGGGGAGCTCGCAGCGCCGGCGGATTCGGTGACCTTCTGCCTGTCCAAGGGACTTGCGGCCCCGGTTGGATCGATCGTGGTCGGCCGGCGGGAGCTCATCGCGCGCGCGCGTCGCGCGCGCAAGTTGCTGGGCGGCGGCATGCGCCAGGTCGGGGTCCTGGCCGCAGCCGGTCTGGTCGCGCTCAGTGACGGGCCGGACGGCATGGTCGATCGACTGGCCGACGACCATGCGAACGCGCGGCGGCTGGCCGAAGGCCTCGCCTCGCTCGACGGGATCATCTCCCCCGGCGGAATCGCCCAGCCGGACGAGGACGGACCGCTCGACCCGGTCCGGACCGTGACCAACTTCGTGCTGTTCCGGTTGAGCCCGGGCCGGGACCGGTCCACCTTCCTCGCGGCGCTCGAGGCGCAGGGCGTGCTGATGGTCCCCTACGCGAACGGACAGGTGCGGGCCGTCACCCACCACGGCATTGGTACCGGGGAGATCGACCGGGCGGTCGAGGCCGTGGCGAGCGTGCTGAACGAGCTCCCGCGGCGAACGGATCCGGTCACATCCGGGACGCACGAGCCGGGCACCGGGGCAACCGCCTCGAGCGTGCCCTGACCACCGGCCCCTCCCGCCAGATGGACGTGATACCGGCAATCAACGTGGAGGGTGGCCGGTCGCGGGTCGTGTACTGGCCCGGCGCGGCGTCGGGGCTGGGTGCCCCCACCGATCGCCCCGACCGGATCGCGGAGCAGCTCGTGGCACAGGGAGCCCGCGTCATCCACCTGGTCGACTTCGACGGTGCCCGCCGTGCAGCGCCGGCCAACCTCGAGACGGTTGGCGCGGTCGCCTCTCGTGTGGCGGTCCCGCTGCAGCTCGCGGGTGGCCTGGAGGAGGCGGACCATGTCCGGCTCGCGTTCGCTGCCGGGGCGACCAGGGTCGTGCTCTCGGTCGCCGTCGTCGAGCGGCCGGAGACGCTCCGCGAGTGCCTGGCCGTCGCCGGCGATTGGCTGGCCGTCGGTCTCGACCCGCGACCGGAGCGGATCGCCGCGTTTCCGTGGCAACGAACCGTCCCGCCAACCCTCGACGCTCTGGTCGAGGAGCTGGTCGCCCGAGGCGTGCGGCGCCTGGTGCTGAGCCACGGAGGCCTGACCCCGGACCCGGCCCTGCTCGACGCCCTGATCCGCCGCCACGATGCGGACATCCTCGTCGCCGGCGGCGCCGTCGATCTCGAGGGCGTGCGACGCTTGCGGGATGCGGGCGTGGCCGGTCTGATCCTCGGTGAGCCGCTGCTCACCGGTGCAATCGAACTGCCACGCGCCCTGGAGGCCGCCGCATGACCCGCCACCCGTCCACACGAGCCGCGACCCTGCCCATTGCCCTCGCGGCGCCGCTGATGCTCGCGCTCGCCGCGTGCACGAGCGGCAGCGCGCCCTCGCCGACCATCCCGCCCGTCTCGCCCGAGGTCGCAACGGCGGCCCCGGCGCAGAGCGGGGCATCGAGCGCGGTGCCCAGTACGGCACCAAGCGCGGTGTCCAGCATGCCCGGGTCCGCCTACCCGTCGGGTTGCCCGACATCACAGCCGCCGGCGCTGGCGCAGGGCGACGTCCGCACGGTGACGATCTCGACGCCCAAGGGTGACATCGTGATCAAGGTCGAAGGTTCCCTGTCGCCGATCGCGGCGGGCAACTTCGTTGCGCTCGCGTCGTGTGGCTACTACGACGGCGTCGTGTTCCATCGAGCCGCGTCGCTCCAGGACGGGACGCCGTTCGTGATCCAGGGCGGGGACGGCCAGTTCGGGCGAACGCCGGACGTGGATCCCGGCCTGGTGGGCACCGGCGGTCCGCCCTACACGATCCAGGACGAGCCGGTCACCAGCACGTATCGGCGAGGAACGGTGGCCATGGCCCGCAACTCCGCTCCCAACTCGGTGGGGTCGCAGTTCTTCATCGTGCTCGACGACGCCGACGCAGACGTGCTCGCCCAGTACAACACCTTCCAGATCATCGGCACGGTCACGTCCGGCATGGACGTCGCGGACGCGATCTACGCGGCTGCCGACGGGGAGATTCCCACCAACCCCGTTCCGATGACCAAGGTCACGGTGTCCAACCCCTAGCCCACCGTCCCGACCGCCTACCCTGTTCCCGACACGCCCCGGATCCACCAAGGAGGCTGCCCATGACCCGCGCCGTCATCGCCACCGAGCTCGGCGACATCGAGGTCGACCTGTTCACCGAGGGTGCGCCCAAGGCCAGCTCGAACTTCGTCAAGCTTGCGAAGGAAGGGTTCTACGACGACGTCATCTTCCATCGCGTCATCCCCGGCTTCGTGATCCAGGGCGGCGACGGCGAGCACGGCAAGAAGTCATCGCTCGACCCGGGTCGCGTGGGCACCGGGGGGCCTGGCTACAAGTTCGACGACGAGCCGATCAGCGGCGACTACCAGCGGGGCACGCTGGCGATGGCGAATGCCGGACCCAACACCAACGGCTCGCAGTTCTTCATCTGCCACCAGGACCTGGCTGGCAAGCTGCCCAAGAGCTACACGATCTTCGGCCAGGTCTCCAAGGGCCTCGACGTCGTGGATCAGATCGCCGGCGCGCCGCGCAACAGCCGTGACCTGCCCGACAACCCGGTCTCGATGATGTCGGTGACGGTCCTCGACGAGGGGTAGCCGGCGCGCTTGGGGGACCGCCGACGATCGCGAGGGAGCGAGTGTTACGGGCGGCAACGTTAAGCAATTTTCACCCGCGGGCCCGGATCTACCCCTTTCCTAATCCGCACCTGCCCGCTAGGATATCCGTGCTGCCAGTCAGCCAGCGCTGCCCCAGCATCAGGATCATGGGTAGGTAGGGTAAGGGTAGTCGGTTCAGCCGACGCGATAGATGATCCTGAAGCGTGGCAGAAGGTCCGCCTTCGGGTGGACGCCTTCACCGGGACAGCAACGAGGCGGCTCCTTCGGGGGCCGCCTCGCCGTTTCCGGCGATGGCCGGCCCGACCCGGGCCACCCGCCAGCTGACGTGGAGGTTCCGATGACTCGGGGCAACGCGGCACCCGGGCAGCCAGCGGCGTACCGAGCAGCCGGCGATATCGGACAATCTGCGAGATGACGAGCGGCCGGATGGTCCCCCATCGGAGCTCCCCGGCACCGCAGGTGCTCTGGTCGCCGCCGCCCGATGCCCGAACGCGATCGCGGATGGGACGCTACCTGGACTGGCTCGCGACCGATCGCGCAATGATGCTCGTCGGGTATGACGCGGCCTGGCGGTGGTCGGTCGACGAGCCCGGCGCCTTCTGGGAGTCGATCTGGGATCACTTCGGGGTGCGGTCCGCCTCCGCGGCCGGACCGGCGCTGGCTGACGCTCGCATGCCGGGCGCTCGGTGGTTCCCGGGCGCGACGATCAACTACGCCGGCCAGGTGCTCGACCTGCCCGGGCGCGCTCGGTCGGACGTCGTGATCGTGGCCCGATCGCAGACGCGAGTCGACGTGGAGCTCACAGCGGATGACCTCCGTGACGCCGTGGCCCGGTGTCGGGCGGGTCTCCTTCGCCTCGGCGTACGACGCGGCGATCGGGTCGCGGCCTTCCTGCCCAACATCCCCGAGGCTGTGATCGCGATGCTCGCAACCGCGTCGCTGGGCGCCACCTGGTCCTCGTGCGCACCGGAGTTCGGCGCCCCGGCCGTCGTCGACCGGTTCGCGCAGATCGAACCCACCCTGCTGCTGACGATCGACGGCTACCGGTACGGGGATCGGGACATCGACCGGAGTCCGGAGATCGCCGTGATCCGGTCGGGCCTGCCCAGCCTGCGCGTGACCGTCGTCGTTCCCTACCTCAGTCCCGAGGCAGACGCCCTGGCGAGCGTGCCCGGTGCCGTCCCCTGGTCGTCGCTCCTCGCCGAGCCCGCGCCCCTGGCCTTCGACCCCGTCCCATTCGATCACCCGCTCTACGTGCTGTTCTCCTCGGGCACCACCGGCCTGCCCAAGCCCATCGTCCACGGCCACGGCGGGATCCTGCTCGAGCACCTGAAGGCCCTCGCCCTCCACACGGATCTCGGGCCGGCCGACCGGTTCTGCTGGTTCACCACCACCGGCTGGATGATGTGGAACTACCTGGTGTCGGGGCTGGCCGTGGGCTCCACGATCATCCTGTTCGACGGCAACCCCGCCTGGCCCGACCTCACCAGCCTGTGGCGACTGGCGGCCGAGACCCGATCCACCTACCTTGGGCTCAGCGCACCGTTCCTGACGGCCTGCCGTGCCGCTGGCCTGGTGCCCGGACGTGAGCTCGACCTCTCGATGCTCCGGGGCGTGGGCTCGACCGGGGCGCCGCTGGCCGCAGCCGGATTTCGGTGGGTCTCCGAAGCGGTCTCGGACGCGATCCCACTCGGCTCGCTGAGCGGCGGGACCGACCTGTGCACCGGGTTCCTGGGGCCCTCGCCGCTGGTGCCGGTGTGGGCCGGCGAGATCAGCTGCCGGATGCTGGGCGCCAGGGTCGAGGCGTTCGATGCGGCCGGCCGGTCTCTGGTCGGGCGCCAGGGCGAGCTCGTGATCACGGCGCCCATGCCGTCGATGCCGGTGCGGCTATGGGGTGACGATGACGGCTCGCGGTTGCGTTCGGCCTACTTCGAGCCGTGGCCGGGCGTGTGGCGCCACGGGGACTGGCTGACGATCACCGAGCGCGGCTCTTGTGTCATCAGCGGACGCAGCGACGCGACGCTCAACCGGGGCGGCGTGCGGCTCGGAACGGCCGAGTTCTACGCCGTCGTCGAGGCCATGCCCGAGATCGCCGATTCGCTGGTCGTGCACCTCGAGGACGATCGCGGCGGACCGGGCGAGCTGTTCCTGTTCGTGGCGCTAAGAATGGGCGCCTCGATGGACGATGCCCTGCGCACCCGGATCGCGGATGCCCTGCGCTCGGCGCTGTCGCCCCGTCACGTGCCCGACCGGATCCTGGTCGTGCCACGCGTACCGCGTACGCTCTCGGGCAAGAAGCTCGAGGTACCGGTCAAGCGGATCCTGGCCGGGCTGCCACCCGACGCGGCCGCCTCGAAGGATGCGCTGGCCGACCCGCGATCGCTCGAGCCGTTCGAGGCGCTGGCGGCCGAACGTCGAGGCGTGGGGTGCCGCGGAGCAGGCAGCCGGCGCCGACCCTGAGGTCGTCGCGCGAAACGTCGGGAACACCACGGCCTTCACGCCCCGGAGCCCGACCCCAACGCTGCGACCTGAGCCCGGGACGACGGGCGGCGGGTCGCTCCTCCTCACGGGTTTGCTCCGACCGCTGGCAGCGTAACCTGCGCCGGACCGTCGACTGCTCGAGCACGAGCTGCACCCGAACGGTGTCGCCTTGGTCATGTGCGACCGGAAGACCCTGAGTTCCGATCCGTCGGACTGGGACGAGTCAATCTCCGGAGCGGCCGGGGCGGACACGCCTGGCGGGATCGTCGACGCGGGGCGAGGACGCGACGGCGAGCAACACCGCGAGGTTCACCGGGAACGGTCGGCGTCGCTCATTGGGCGTGCTGATTGCTCGAGTCGACTGGACGGCGTTGGCAGGGCCGACACGCTCGCCGACACGTCGCAACTCCCGACAAATGGCGCTTGACGGCGTCGGGACCGCCCCTATCGTGACGAGGGCGATCTCGAGCCGGTCACGAGGGAGATGTCATGAGCGTTTCGACCATGGCCCGCCTCGCCGAGGGCGATTCGGCCGAACCGGATTCCACCCTGCAGAGCGCCCTCCGGCTGGTTGCAGCCTACATCCCGTCCGAGGCCATCGCGATCTACATCGCGGTGCTCGGCCTCCTCAATCCGAGCGCGACGGCGACCTCGCAGGATGTGCTGATCGTCCGCTTCATCTGTTTCTCGATCGGCCTCATCGTTGCGGTCAGCCTGCCGTTCGTGACGTTCAAGGGTGGAAACCTGACCCGGCGGGAGCAGCGCCGGCGACAGGTGATCGTTGCTTCTCTTGCGGCGGTCGCCTTCGCCGTCTATGCCGCGACGATGCCGTCGTTCTTCATCTCGGGAGCGATCCTGACGATCGGCTTCTCGCAATGGGCGGCGGTCCTCGCCATCCTTGCGGCCCTGTTCCTCCCGATCGTCGCCCGGAGGGCCGGAGTCCGGCGGTAGCCGCGTCGGCGACACGCGGCCGGTTGGCCACGGGTCCCTGACCGGTGCTCGCAACCGGTTCAAGTCCTCTCGCCCGGACCCATGGAGGGACGTCGCGTTCCGAACCGGAGACCCGACGTCCAATCGGAACCTACATCAGAACACGGACCAATGGTCACGGCCGACCTCATTGACCGTGTCATCCCGGCGCTCGAGGTCACGCCGGTCGATGTCGAGCTCCACGCCGCCGCCGTTGCAGCGTTCCGTGACACGGTGGATTCGTCGGTCTCGCTCGTCGACCGGACGAGCTTCGCGTTCATGCGCCGAGAGGCCATCGAGCGGGCGATTGCACTCGACGTCGACTTCCGGACAGCAGGCTTCACGACGCTCCCCTGAGGGGTCAACCTTCGACCGTCTTCCCGAGTGGCCCGCCGCCAGGCGGGAGGACACCGTCGCCGGAGCCGAAACGCCGCCACCGCTGCCCCTCCGTCCGCTCGGACCCGGCTGACCGGGCCGCCGCGTTCTACGAGACGTTCCGGGTCACCGAGCGTGCATCACCGTCTGGACGGGCGACTGTCAGGCCGCATACCGTGCGGCGCTTGCTGCCGGCGCGACCGACAATCTGGCGCCCCACCCCTTCCTCAACGAGACGCTCCTGGTGGCGATGGTCGAGGACCCGGACGGACACCCAGTGCAACTCGTCCAGCGTGCTGGCCGCTGATCTCGGCGCGCATCTGGCTGGGCACTCCCGTCCACAACGACTGGCGATGGTGAGTAGAACAAGTGGTCCTGGCGCGCCCGACAGGTGTTGGACGCGAGTTGGCAACCTTCGGCATGCGGATCGAAGGCCGCTATGAGTGGCTCGCGGCGGCTGCGGGGCCCTCCGCATCAGCCTAGCAGGCGGTCGACCGTTCGCCGGATCTCGTCGTCGGCGGCGCCGAGGCGGCGTGCCTGAGCCACGAGCGACGCCACCAGCTCCGCCAGCCGTCGCTGCCGTTCCGCAACGGACAGAGTGTCAGGTGAGGCGCTGACCGAGGTGCCGCCTCCCCGCCGGGTGACGACGAGCCCGCCACCCTCGAGCTCTGCGTACGCCCGCATCACCGTCCCGGCCGCCACCCCGAGGTCGGCCGCCAGCTGCCGGACGGTCGGCAGCCGGGTCCCTGGAGCCACCTGACCAGATTCGATGGCCTCGGCCAGCTGGCGCCGAAGCTGCTCGTAGGGAGGCGTGGGGTCCGCCGGCTCGAGTCGAAGCGCAACCGTCATGACGCCCGCTCCGACCCATCGCCCGGCACCAGAACGATCACCGCGAACCGAAGCGAGAGCGCAAGCGACACGAACGCAACCGCCGCCAGGGCCCACGAGCCGAGACCGTAGGCCGTGGTGCACGCCTCAGCGCCGACGGTGACCGCCGCCGCGTAGCAAAGGCCAGCGAGGGTCGTGGCCACGACCAGCCCGAAGGCGGTGACGATCCCCTCGGCGGTCTGCCGGCGCAGGGCGTCGTCGACGCGGACGAGCTCAAGGTCCGCCCCGTTCCGCGGGCGGCGAGTAGTCGCGACCAGGCCGACCCAGGCCAGCGCCAGCACCGCAAGGATGCCGATGGCCGTTCCGGCGGTGTAGTAGCCGCCCGGGAACGGAGTGCTCGTGGATACATGCACCTCCTCGTGATGGCCCGTCTGGTTCCACAGCTGCGCGGTGCACGAATGGGTGAAGGCGCGAGCGAGGCCCGATTCGTCGGAAGTGGCCACCAGCGTGGTCCACGCAGCGACGACCACCAGCAGCAGCAGCAGCGCCGCCACGATGGTGACCAGCCGAGCCGGAAGATAGTCGCCCACCTCGCGACGCTCGACTCCGGCGATGCCCTCGGTGCGGGCCCGGGTGTAGGTCAGCCGCTGGCCGACAAGAATCGCCGAGATCACCACCGCCCCGGCCGCAGCTGGGGCTATGAAGAGCCCCTGGCCGAAGCGGCCCAGCGTGGCGACCACGAAGAACACGATCACGCTGCCGGCGATCCCGACGTATCGCGCGCGCAGCGTCGCGCGGCGGAGTGCCGCCAGCCCTGGGTAGCGCTCCTCGTCGAAGGTGATCGCCCTGGAGCGGCGGACGGCGAGGACGGCGGCGGCGATGAGCAACACCGTAACGACGGTCAGTGGGAGCCCAAAGAAGACGAATGTCAACGGGCTGAGAACGCTGCTCACGCACCAACTCCTTGTATCAACTTCATGACACAAGCATGCCGCCGCATGTGCGTTGTGTCAAGTGACTGATACAAGACAGGTCGCGTCGAGCCTGCTCCTCGATGTACCGAAGGAGAAGGCAGATCTGATGCACGCTATCTGCGAGCGGTCGCCAGGGCCTCCGACGTTATCGGTCGGCAAGTCGTGATCACGCGGGCGTGACTTGTCGATCCTGACGACGTGACCTTCGGCCCACGAGGAAGTGTCATTCGGTCGTAAGTATCTCAGCTCACCGTGATACAGTCGAGGCTGAGATGTTCTCCACGATCATCACGCTTCCAGCGTCACCTGCTCAGTCGGCATCGGGCTGTGGCGCTTCGATCACCCGAACCCTCGCCCCGGGCGCGCGACCCGCCGCTGGCGCTTCCCTGCACGGCACCCTCCCGGAGGTCCCCGATGTCGATTGAGCTCCCGGTCCTGCCGGACCTGCGCCTGGCGTACCGCGCGCCCGACGTGGAGGCGCCGCTCGCGGTCGCGACGCTCGTGGCAGACCGGACACGGGCAAGCATCCTCGCCCTTCTGGCGGATGGACCGCACTGCGTGTGCGAGATGGCCGCGGCGCTCGGCGCCCGCGAAAACAACGTGAGCAATCACCTCGCGCGTCTCCGTGACGCCGGGCTTGTCCGAGCCAGTCGCCATGGGGGCGACTCCCGCCGCGTCTACTACGAGCGCGACGAGGCCGCGTGCGCGCTGGCGGTCGCCCAGCTGCGCACCCTCCTGGTGACCCCCGCATGACCTCCGTCTCGATCACCGCCGTGCGACGCCTGCCGACCTGGCCCACCGCCGCGGTGGCGGCCGTGGCGTGGCTGATCGCGTGGTTCATCAACCTGCCTGCCGCGAACTGGGCCGCCTATGACCTCCTGGGGTTGCAGCAGGGCTCGCACCTCGGCGACGCGGTGGCGTTCTTCCTCCTCGACGTGCCTAAGGTGCTGCTGCTGCTGACGGGCATCGTGACCCTGGTCTCGTTCCTGCGGTCGTTCGTGTCGCCGGAGCGGGTCCGCCGCGCGCTGGCGGGCCGAGGGGTCCTGCCGGGCACGATGGCCGCGGCCGGCTTCGGCATCGTCACGCCGTTCTGCTCGTGCTCGGCGGTGCCGCTGTTCATCGGCTTCGTTGAGGCAGGCGTGCCGCTGGGCGTGACTTTCGCGTTCCTCGTCGCCTCGCCGATGGTCAACGAGGTCGCGCTCGTGCTCCTGTGGGGCCTGTTCGGGCCCGGGGTCGCCCTGCTCTACATGGGCGCCGGCCTGACCGTCGCCGTCCTGTCGGGCCTGCTGATCGGCCGCCTGGGCCTTGAGCGGTACGTCGAGGACTACGTCTGGAAGATCCACGCCGGCGCGGGCGCCATCGAGATCCGCCCGACCCTCGGGGACCGGGTGCGCGACGCCTGGCGCTCGACCGTGGACATCGTCCGCCGCGTGCTGCCGTTCGTCGTCGCCGGGATCGCCGTCGGCGCCCTGATCCACGGTTTCGTCCCCACGGACCTCGTCGTGTCGGTCGGCGGCCGTGGCAACCCGCTCGCGGTGCCGGCACTGGTCGGCCTCGGCGTGCCGCTCTACAGCAACGCCGCGGGCACGATCCCGATCGTCGAGGCGCTGATCGGCAAGGGCCTGCCGCTGGGGTCCGCCCTCGCGTTCATGATGGCCGTCACCGCGCTCTCAGTCCCCGAGCTCGTGATCCTGCGCCGGGTCATGAAGCCGCGCCTGATCGCGGTCTTCGTGGCCGTCGTCGGCGCCGGGATCCTGCTCGTCGGCTACGGCTTCAACGCATTCATCGCCTGAAACACCCAGAGGAGTCCGCCTGATGAAGAAGATCGAGGTCCTCGGGTCCGGCTGCAACAACTGCATCCGGCTCGAGAAGAACGCCCGCGAGGCCGCCGCTGCGGTCGGGATCGAGGCGGAGATCACCAAGGTGACCGACTACGCGGAGATCATGGCCTATGGGATCATGAGCACGCCCGGGCTGGTCATCGACGGCACCGTCGTGAGCTACGGCCGGGTCCCCTCGGCCGGCGACATCGCGGTCTGGCTCAGCGAGTAGCCCAGTCGCCGTCCGGCGTCTTGGCCGGCAGAAGGCAGCCGAGCATGAGCAACCCGCAGTTCGCTCAGCACTGGCACGGTATGCCTCGCGACCAGATCACCTGGCACGCGGTCGTCAACCCTGACGTCTGTCCAGCGTTCCCGTGGATGGCCCGGCAAACCGAAGGGTGCCAGTGGTGCCGGCGCTGACCTACACGGTGGACGCCGGCCGGGTCGAGGCGGGCGTCTCCGTCGCCGGGACTCGCGGCGCCGAGATCCGGGTCGATACCGGGGTGGACCTGTCGGACGACCTGTTCGGCCCGGCGGACCTCCTGGGGGCGGCGTTCGCGGCCTGCCTGCTCAAGAACGTCGAGCGATTCTCGCACCTCCTGCCGTTCCGCTACGAAGGAGCGACCGTCCACGTCACCCTCGAGCGCGAGCAGCGCCCGCCCCGAATCTCGCGGATCCGCTACCAGCTCCGGCTCACGACCGACGAGCCCCCGCAGCGGGTCAAGCTCCTGGAACGCAACCTCGTGCAGTTCGGGACCATCTACAACACGCTGTCGCACGCCTGCGACGTGAGCGGGGAGGTCGTCGCCGAGACGACCCCGCACGGGGACACCCCCTGATGTCCTTCCTTCGCCCGTTCCAGGAGCACCTCAACCGCTGGATGCTCGTCTACGTCAGCATCGCGATCGTGGCGGGGCTCGTGCTGGGCAATGCCGCGTCCGGCTGGACCAGGGCCAACACGGGCCCGCTCGGCACCCTCACAACTGTCGCGGTGTTCCTGATCATCTACCCGATGATGGTCAACGTCCGGTTCGAGGCGCTGCTGCGCGCCGGGCGGAACCTGCGCGGGATCGGCATCGCGCTCGCCCTCAACTTCGTCTGGGCACCGCTGTTCGGCTGGGTGCTGGCGACGGTCTTCCTGTCCGATCCGCTCCTTGCGCTCGGCTTCCTGCTGGTCATGGTCGTGCCCTGCTCGAGCATGGCGATCGGGTACACGGGGCTCGCGAAGGGTGACCTCGAGCTCGCCACGGTCGTCGTGGCGCTGAGCTTCGTGCTCGCGATCGTGGCGGTGCCGCTGTGGATGACCGTGTTCGCGAGCGGCTATGGGATCGCGGTCCCGATGGGCGACCTCATCAACTCGATCCTCACGGTCCTGGTCGCGCCGATGATCCTCGGCTACCTCACCCGGCGGGGGCTCCTGCGCTGGCTCGGCACCGCGCGGTTCGCCGCCATCGCCCCGTTGTTCCCGGCCCTCTCGCTGCTGGGGATGTACTCGATCGTGTTCCTCATCTTCTTCGGCAAGGCCGGCCTGATCCTGGGCCAGTGGCAGACCGTGGCGATCCTGCTCGTCCCGAACGCGATCTTCATGGGCTTGACGCTGCTGCTCGTGACCTGGCTCGACCGTCGCCTGGGCATGGGGTTCGAGGAGCACATGGCGGTGGCGTTCACGAGCACCGGCAAGAACAACGGCACCGCGATCGCGATCGCGACGACCGCGTTCTCGCCCATGGTCGCGATCCCCGCGGCCACGATGCCGATCTTCCAGATCCTGCTGATGGTCCTCTACCTGCGGGCGGCGCCGCGCCTTCGGGCCTGGTTCCGACCGGCCGGTGCGCCGGCCGAGGCCGCGGTCGCCCCGCGCCCGGCGTGAGCGATCACATGGACCCACCGCGCCCCATGCCGATCGTGAAGACTGCCCAGGCGATGGCCGGCCTGGCTCCAGGCCAGCTGCTCGAGGTCGTCGCCTACCAGCCCAAGGCCGTCACGGACTTCCGTGCCTGGGCGAAATCGACCGGGAACGCCCTGCTCGATTCCAGCGCTGAAGACGGTGTCTACCGGTTCGTCTTTCGGAAGCAGTAGCTGCGACACATCAGAGGACGCACGGGAGTTCACATGAACGATACCGACCACTCCGCGGTGATCCCGCGCTTCCACGTGGAAGTGAAGCGGATCAGCGGCCAGATGGCGCGAGCGGAGGCCCACGGCCAGACGCTCGACCTGGCCATCAAGGGCGGCGACCCCAGCCTGGGCTTCACCGCCCCGGAGACGCTGCTGGCCGCCTTCGGCGCCTGCATCCTGTCCGGAATCACCCGAGACGCGGCCGAGAGAGGGCTGCGGGTCGACGACGCCGAGGTCGTGTTCGACGGCGTCAAGCACGTCGATCCGCTCGGGATCGATCCGCTTGGCTACCGCGTGGTCATCCACAGCCCGGAGCCGGTGGAGGTGCTCCGGGACCTGTATCGCCGGGCGACCACCGACGGCGCGGCGACCAACGCGCTCCTCAACGGCCTGAACCCGACCGGCGAGCTGGTCATCGAAACGGCTGGCGCGGAGACGCCGGCCAGCGCGAACTCAGGGAGTCACCGATGAACGACAACGAGATCCTGACGACGGCCCTCTCGTTCCATGGCCACAAGTGCTGGGCCAGCACCGCGGGCGTCCGGCTCGGCCTCGCCGCGATGCGGGAGCTGGGCGTGGAGCGTGCCGGATCCAAGCAGCTCCACGCGATCATCGAGACGGGTGACTACCACGGCGGCATGTGCTTCGGCGACGGGATCCAGTTCACCACCGGCTGCACGTTCGGCAAAGGCAACATCGAGAAGAGCGGTGAAGGCAAGTT
>Ga0315540_10000085_pt1 | contig 45018 bp, 37 predicted proteins | sample SalMarSW160110MG_FD_203677 | JGI IMG/M metagenome (GOLD analysis project Ga0315540, IMG submission 203677) | Salt marsh sediment microbial communities from the Plum Island Ecosystem LTER, Massachusetts, United States - Salt Marsh Sediment SW1601-10 ...
CGGCGTCGCTGATCACTTCGGCCAGGACCTGGCCGGGCGCCTGCGGCGCAAACAGCACGGGAAACGGATAGGTGGCGTCGTACTCGGTCATGCAGACCAGCTTTTCCAGGCAGATGCCACTGCGGTCGAAGGCGTTGAAGTCGTGCAGACCGAAGGCCGCACACAGTTGCCGCGCACGGTCGCTGCGGAAATTGAAAAACAGTACCGGTTCGTCTGTGGGAATACCGGCGTGTCCGGCAATGACCGTGGGCTGGATGAATTCGTCGCCTTCGCCGCGCGCATAGGCGGCTTCGATAGCCTCGCGGGCGGTTGCGGCCGCGAAGCCCTGGCCCAGCACCATCGCGTTCCAGGCACGCTGCGTACGGTCCCAGTGCCGCGCGCGGTCCATGGCGCAATAGCGCCCGCTGACCGTGGCAATCGAGCCGCGGCCCAGGCCGGCCAGTGAAGCCTCAAGCTCGTCGAGATAACCCAGCGCGGCCCGGGGTGCCGTGTCGCGCCCGTCGGTGATCATGTGGATCACCGGCTCGATGTCTGTGTGGCGCAAAAGGGCGAGAACGCCGAGCAGGTGCTCGATATGCGAATGTACGCCGCCGTCGGATACCAGCCCAACCAGGTGCAGGCGTGTGGCACCGTTCAACAGGGCCTGCCAGGGCGGCAGTTGTTCGAGTGTCCCGCCATAGATCGCATTGGCGATCCGCACCAGGTCCTGTTCGAGGACACGGCCGGAGCCGAGTGTCAGGTGCCCGACCTCGGAATTGCCGAACTGGCCATCCGGTAAACCCACCGCCCGTCCCGACGCCTGCAGTACGCTGTGTGGATAGGAGGCGAAGTAATAGTCGAGATGCGGCGTGCGCGCCAGCGCCCAGGCATTGTACGCGCGACTGGGGTTGAGGCCGAACCCGTCGAAAATAGCCAGTAGTACAGGTCTTGGTGTCACCTTATTCTCCCGGGACTATGGCGATGGCAGAGGCCGGGACGTACGCTGCATGCCGTGTGGCTACGATAGCATAGTAGCGCGTAAACGGAAGTGGTTGAGGAACGCCGCCGGACCGGTCTGTTGCCGGGGCGATGGGCCCGACGCCTCGGTGTGGACAAGTTGTGTTGGCCCTGCTAGGCAAGCAAAGGTTGGAAGAATCGCGCCCCGAATTCAACTGCCGCGGGTAGGTCAAAGACACTGGCGTTGCCCCGGTCTTTCTGCTGCCAGGCATCGGCTGTGGCCGCGTCCGCACGGAATACCATTTCCATGCACAGACTTTGCGCGGCGCAGCCCGAGGTGTCTTGCCAGCGGATCCCTATGCAGGGACGTTCCGGTCTGGCAGACAGCAGCTGTTCACCTTGCATCAAAATCTCGACGGGTGCCCCGCTTACATGACACACCGAGTTCACCCGGGTGCGGACTTCAAACATGGGCGCGACCGACAGCGCGTCCAGGGCGCACATCGCGTGGACCGTCACCCCGCCGATGGTGACCCGGTGTGCTCTTTCTTCCACGGTAAAGGGATAGGCGCCGGTAACCAGGCGCCTGTCGGGCGACAGCACGATGAGGTCGTCGCCAGCCAGACGCCGCAAAGCGATATCGACCCCGTCCGTTCCGGTCTGAGCGGCAATCTGCCCGCGGGACGGCGGACATCCGCGTTCGGCGAAACTGCGCAGAATTTCTGTATGCAGGGCGCGCAGCGACGGATCCAGTCGATTCTGCCTCTCCTTGAGTGGCAGGAGCCGGTTCAGGCGGGCCAGGGCATCGCTGATAGTCGCTGTGGTCATTTCCGAGAGACGATTAAAAAAAGCCGCGCAAGCATGATTCAAACATGAATTTTTACTATACTCCAACTGAAAGCGCCAGGCTCAAGGCATTCAGACCAGACGCAAACCGAGCCGGCTTTCGGGAGGAGGATATGACTGACCTTGCGGACGAGATGGGTGTCATTCAGTCGCTGGTGGAGCGTTTCGAGCGACAGAGGCTGCCGCGCCTGCTTGAGCTGAAAAAACGCGTCGACCTGGGCGAAGTACTCAGCGGGCTGGATATTGCCTTTCTCGAACAGGTGATTCACGACGCGCAGCAAAGCAAGCCGTTGATGGGCCGTCACCCTGAATGGCGGGAGTTTTGCTGCACCGTTGTACATCTTTACGAACACATTACCGAAAAGGCGCTGGACAACGAAGGCAGGCTACATTAGCGCCTGACGCGCTGCTCGTGAGCCGGTGGCGAGTTCGCGCACTGAACCACAATGGCTGGTGCAGTCATGTTGGCGGAGGGCCTGTCCGGCATGAAGCCGGCTGCGCGCCGGACGTTTAGGGGTTCTTTATCAGAATTTCGACGCGCCTGTTGGTCGCGCGTCCTTCAGGGGTGTCGTTGCTGGCCACCGGTTTCTCGGCACCGTAACCCGTGGCGATAATCCGGCTTGCCGGAATATTGCCCACGTCGACCAGGAACTTGGCGACATTCTCGGCCCGCGCCTGGGAGAGTTTCCTGTTGACCTCGGCACTGCCTGTCGAGTCAGTGTGACCGGATATCGCGATAGTACTATCCGGGAACGTGTTCACCGCCTGGATTATCTTGTTCATCAGGACGAAGTTGTCGGGACCGATTTCACTGCCGCCGGGCTGGAAGTGGAAGCCGTGTGCGGATATCAACACGTTGCCGCGCTGCTGGTAGACGCTCGCCTCGGCCGCGGTGAACAGCGACTGAACCTTGTCGATTGCGGCGCGCTGCTCGGCGGTCAGCGAAAGCTCCTGCTCGTACTGGGAACGCTGAGCGGCCGTTTCGTCGCGCTGTTTCATCAGGTCCTTGATCGACTGCTGCAGCCCGAGGACCACGTTGCGGTTGGGTTCGTTGAACGGCAGCGGCGCGCCCAGCGGCGCGCTGATTTCGCTGAGCTGTCTCTGATACCAGAGTGCGGTGTCCTCCGGGGTGTAGTCGCGTCGATCGAACTCCCTTATCAGTTCCGTGATCGCCATGCTGCGTTCGGCCAGCCATTTCGCACGGCTGGCGTGTGCATTGGCCTTTTCCGTCTTCGTGCGGTCTGCGGCCAGCACGGATTGTGCCAGCCCCATTTCCTCTTCGGCGAGCTTGAGTGTTTTGGGTGCGAATTTGCCTGCGTCGTTCTTCTTGGCGTCCGCGATGGCTGTCTGTGCCGCGTCGACCGTGCCTTCCTGCAGTGACGCCAGTTCCAGCTGTTCATAGCCGGCGATCAGATTCTGGCGCCGATTTTTCGCGTCATCCAGACGGCCGCGTTCCACCAGGTTGGCAACCTTGCGCAGGTCGGCGTCCAGATCCACCGTAGTCACCGGGAAAATGCTGGCGGCGCTGGCCTCGTAAGCTTTGCGACGGGCTTCCAGTACGTCCCGTAACAGATCGCGACTGACGCTGGCGTGCTGCCGCGCTTCCGCGAGGGCTTGCAGGCCCTCGGCCGCGGCTGCATTCGCCGTGCCGGGGCGGTCAGCCCGGGCCTCGCTGATGGCGTTCTCGAACGCCGCCTGCGCAGTGCGGTAACCCTCGGGCGCGAGATCATTCAGATCCTGGGCAGCGGCATCCTTCAGGGACTTGTCCAGCTTCGAAATCTGCTCGTACTCCCCGAGAATCTGTTCTTGTGTGAGCTTGGGCGCGGTTGCGCATCCCGCGAAAACGGCGACAAGGACGAGAGGGAACCAAAAAGCGCGACGGGTTTTGATCATTGTTTCTCTCCCGGGTCCGTTGTGGGGAACATCAACACCGGCAATATAGTTCATCCGCATCCAATGCAACACCCCTGCGCGACTGAATGGGAGGCTTTTTTATCGGTTGGATAGCGACGCGTTTGTTTTTCGCCTTGGAAAGAACCAAGGCCAGCGCAAGACTGCGCGACGACCATCGGGCCGCCGCGCAAGCTACATGACGATCCGGGGTGCCAGGGTCTATTCCTGCGACTCGTGGTCCTGAACCCGGTCCCGGTCCTGACTGCGGGTTTGGTCACCCTCGCCGGACCCTGCGCCCAGGCTCTTGGCCTTGGCCTTCTGCTTGTCGCGTTCCGCGTCGGGTCCACGATACGTTTCCCGGTCACGGTCCTGTTGCAGGGCCTTGTCAGAGCGCCGTTCGGCGGCTGTGCCCTGTCCCTGGCCCATGCCCATGCCACCATCCATCCCGTGACCCGAACCGCCCATGCCCATGCCGCCACCACCACCGCCTCCGGCCACCAGCGGGCCGCTGAATACCAGTGCGATAACGACAGCTGCAGTGTAGAGAGATTTGGTTTTCATGCTGTGACTCCTCATCAATGGACTAGCTGCCATCTTTCATTTCCAAACATACAGGTTTAACCTGAACGGACGCTTAAAGGCCCGGTCGGCTTGCGATAACTTTTATTATCCGCACCATGCGGACATACCGGACGGTAGCAGGGCCGGCAAACGTATTGCGAGGCAGGCTGTTGGTGAACGGGGTTAACAGGGCTCGGGTTGCTGCACTGGCTGTGATGCTGGTTGCAGTCGCCATGTTCGTTCCAATGGGCCTTCAGGCGCAGTCGGAGGCGACAGACCCGGTGAGCCGCGTGCGCGCGGCCATGGACTCGGTCCGCTTCATTGCCTACACGCCCACGGACCTGACGATTGTCGCCGGCCAGGTGCACCCGGCATCGCGGCACCGCATCCGCAAGGATCTCACGATCCTGCGGGAGGATTTCCAGGGGCTGATTACCTATTCCTGCGCCGATGGTGTCGACGAGGTTCCCGGTGTGGCAAAGGCCCTGGGTTTTCGGGCACTGATCCTCGGCATATGGGACCCTTTGTCGGAACGCGAATTCCGTAATGTAAAGCGGCTCGTCAACGCCTATCCGCAACTGATTGTGGGCATTTCGGTGGGTAACGAGACACTGCTGGCCGAGCGCCACCAGTGGCCCGTTCTGCGTGCCGCAATACAACGCCTGCGTACCGCCTTGCCCGGCGTGGCGATCACCACCTCTGAACCGTTTTATTATTATCTCAACGACGACCCCGCTGATTTCGTCGCTGTACAGGATTTCCTGCTACCCAGTGTGCATCCGCTGTTTCAGCCGTGGTTCAACCAGGCATCGACTGCTCAGGCAGTGGACTTTGTGGTGCGCGTGGCCGGCCTGTTGTCGGCAAAGACCGACAAGCCCGTGCTGATCAAGGAGACAGGCCTGCCCAGCGGTCCGCCGGGCACGCGCTTCACGCCGGCGGCACAGGCTGAGTTCTGGACCAGCCTGATCAGGCAGCTCCCGAAGCTGCCGGGGCTTGGTGCTGCCTATTTCGAGGCCTTCGATCACGACTGGAAAGAAGAGAACGCGCGCCAGGAGTTCGGTTCGCATCCGGAGGAGGGTTACTGGGGGCTGTACACCGCGGGCGGTGATCCCAAAACCGTTATGACGGCGTTGCGCAAACTGTGGCGCGCCGACAATACGCCGGGGAAAGCCGCCGCTGGACCAGTCAAGTGAGCAGCGTCCCGTATGCACGAGACAGGCGCTGCGTCGTCCTGTAACTGTCTGGTTACCTGGGACGACGGATGAGATGACTAGGGTGACGTATACCCGTTGCTGTTACCGTCTCCTGCCGGCGGCGTCGGCCTGGGGAACGCGAAACCGGCCGGCTGGTTTTGTTTCGACGGCGGGAAGTCGGTTTCATTGGCAGTGGCCTGTGCCTGAATGATCCAGCCACCGCCCATGGCCTTGTAGGTGTTGACCAGCGAATTATAAACGTCTGCCTGCACAGTGACGTACTTCAGCTCGGCGTCGAACAGGGAACGCTGGGCATCGAGTACGTCGATGTAGGACGAGTAACCCTCGTCATAGCGCAGTTTCGCCAGGCGTGCATAGTCGGCGAGCGCCTGCACCCGCCGGCCTTCGGCAGCGAGCTGTTCGTGTGACTTCCGCACACTGATCAGCGCATCGTCCACTTCCCGAAAGGCGCTCTGCACGGTCTGCAGATAGCCGAGCAGGGTCTGGCGCTGAACCGCCTCGCTGGCGCGCACCTGTCCGGAGATCGCGCCACCGGTGAAAATGGGGCCCAGTGCGCTACCGCCGAGGCTCCATACATTCGCGGAACTCTGCAGCAGATCCCCCAGCTGTTCGCTGGCGTAACCGAACAGACCGGTCAGGGAGATGCTGGGGAAGTACTGGGCGCGTGCCACGCCGATGCGGGCATTGGCGGCGACCAGATTCTGCTCGGCGGCACGGATATCCGGGCGCCGCGCCAGCAGCGAGGATGGCACCCCTGCAGGCACCGGCGGCTGGATCAGTTGATCGATGCTCTTGCCGCGCGGAATGGTCCCGGGGTTATGGCCCAGCAGCATCGACAATGCGTTCTCCGTCAGGGCGATGTTCCGCTCGATGGGCGGGATGGCTGCGGCGGCCTGCTCATACTCGACTTTCACCTGCGCCAGTTCCAGATCGGATATCACCCCGCCCTTGAACTTGAGCTCGAACAGGCGCAGCGATTCGGCTCGCGTCGCCAGGGTATCCTGCGATACCTCGAGCTGGCGGTCGAACTGACGCAGTGTGATATAGGTGTTGGCGACCGCGGACACCAGGCTGAGGATCACCGTGCGCCGGTTTTCGTCCTGCGCCAGCAGGTCGGCGCGAGAAGCTTCGGTGGCGCGGCGGATCCGGCCCCACAGGTCGATCTCCCAGCCGGCGCTCAGGGTGGCGCTGTAATCGTTGTAGCTGCGGTCGCTTCCCGCGGGAATGCCGCCGAAAGCTTCGCGCGAGGCCCGGTTGCGGCTGGCCTGGCCGTTGTAGCCGATCTGCGGGTAGAACCCGGAGCGGGCAATATCCACCCGGGCGGCGAATTCCACAATGCGGGCGGCGGCAATGCGCACGTCCTTGTTTTCGCGCAGCGCGGTATCGATCAACTGATCCAGTACCGGGTCATCGAACTGTTCCCACCAGCGGGTATTGGCGACAGCGGTCGCGGCCGCATAGTCCACACGCCACTGTTTCGGACTGTCTACTTCCGGACGCACATAGTCAGGGCCCACCGTGCAACCGAACAGAGAGACCAGCACCAGTGATAAAGCTACGCTGCGCGCCATATTACTCATGGGGTTGTTCGCCTGGAGCCTGGGGTGCCTGCGGCTGCAGGGCATCACCGCTTGATGCGTCGGGTGCCTCGCTGTCTGGCGTCTTGCCGGCCGAGCCTTTCAGGCCGAGTTTCTCCAGCACCAGGAAAAACATCGGCACGAAGAAGATGGCGATGGCCGTGGCCCCCAGCATGCCGCCGATGACGCCGGTGCCGATGGAGTGACGACTGTTGGCCGAAGCGCCGGTGGCAATGGCGAGCGGAACCACGCCGAGGATGAACGCAAAGGAAGTCATTACGATCGGACGGAAGCGCAGCTTTGCGGCTTCGACAGCCGAGTCATACAGCGACTTGCCGCCGTGATGCAGCTCCACGGCGAACTCGACAATGAGAATGGCATTCTTGGCCGCCAGCGCGATCAGGGTAAGCAGCCCGATCTGGAAGTACACGTCGTTCGGAATGCCGCGCAGCACGATCGCCAGCAGTGCGCCCAGCAGGGCGAAAGGCACCGCCATGATGACACCGAACGGCAGCGTCCAGCTCTCGTACTGGGCGGCGAGGATCAGGAACACGAAGATCAAGCCAAAGATGAAGGCGATCGCCGAAGTGCCGCCGGCCTGTTTCTCCTCGCGCGCCTCGCCGGCCCAGACGAAGCCGTAATCTCCCGGCAATACCTCGGTGGCTATCTGTTCCATGACTGTCAGTGCCTGGCCGGAACTCACACCGGGAGCCGGCCCGCCGGTGATTTTGGCCGCCGGGTAGTTGTTGAAGCGCGTGACGATATCCGGACCGGTCGACCAGCGGGTGCGGACCACAGACGACAACGGCACCATGCCGCCGTTCTTATTGCGCACGTAGATCTGGTCGATATCGCGCGGTTCCAGCCGGTAGTCAGGTTCGGCCTGCAGGATTACCTGCCAGAGGCGCGAATTCTTGGGGAACTGGTTGACGTACAGCGAGCCGAACAGGGTCTGCAGCGTGTCGTACACATCCGAGACCGGCACGCCCAGGTTTTCCGCTTTGGTGCGATCCAGGTCGGTGAGCAGCTGGCGGTTTTCGGCGCTGATCGTGGCGCTGACACGCGCCAGCTGGGGGTTCTGTCTGGCCTTGGCGACGATCTGCTGCACCTGGCTGGCAAGCTGCCCGTAGCCACCGCTGCCGCGTTGCTGCACCCACATCTCGAAACCCGCCGTCACCCCAAGCCCCGGAATCGCCGGCGGGTTGAGCGGAATCACCAGTCCGTCCTTGATGTCGGCATAGTCTTTGGCCGCGGCCTGGATAAGCGCCGGCGCGGACAACGCCGGCTCCTTGCGTTCCTCAAAATCCTTCAGCGACACGAACAGCAGACCGCGGTTGGTCTTGTTCTGCTGGTCGATCAGGCTGTAGCCGTCGACCTGGGTGACATTGGCCACCGCCGGGTTCTGCATCATGAACTGTGCGGCCTGGCCGCCCACCGCTTCGGTGCGATCCAGGCTGGCGGCGTCCGGCAGCATGTAGGGGACAAACAGGTAACCCTGGTCTTCCTGGGGCACGAATGCGCCTGGCCACACCGAGAACAGCCAGCCCGCTGCCACGACCACCGCGGCGAAGGCGCCGAAGGCCAGCAGCGTGTGGTGCATGATCCAGCGCGCGCCCGCCACGTAGCCGTTGGTCGCGCGTTCCAGGGTGTTCTCGAACCACTTGAAGAAACCCCGCTTTTCGCCGTGGCCGGGCTTGATCAGGATGGCCGCCAGCGCTGGCGACAGGGTGAGCGCCACAATTCCGGAGAACACCACCGAAATGGCGATGGTCACCGCGAACTGCTTGTACAGTTGCCCGGTCATGCCGCCGAGAAAAGCTACCGGGATGAACACCGCGTTCAATACCAGCACGATGGCAATCAGTGCCCCGGACACCTCGGTCATGGCGCGCTTGGCGGCTTCCTTGGGCGACAGTCCGAACTGGGTCATGTTGCGCTCGGTGTTTTCGATGACCACGATGGCGTCGTCGACCACAATGCCGATAGCGAGGATCATGCCGAACAGGGTGAGCATGTTGACCGAGAAGCCGAAGGCCAGCATGCCGATCATGGCGCCGAGGATCGACACCGGCACCGCCAGCGTGGGAATGATGGTGAGCCGCAGACTCTGCAGGAACACGAACACCACCAGCACCACCAGCGCCACCGCTTCGAAGAAAGTGTGCACCACTTCGTCGATGGAGGCCTTGACGAACTTGGTGGTGTCCAGCGCCACATCGTAGGCCAGCCCGTCGGGGAAGCTCTTGGACAGGTTATCCAGTGTGGCATAGACCTGTTTCGCCACCTCCAGCGCATTGGCGCCCGGCTGCTGGTACACCACGATCAGGGTGGCGTTCTTGCCCTGGTACTTGGAGCGGATGGAGTAGTCCTTGCGGCCGAGGTCGGCGCGGCCGACGTTCTTGATGCGCACGGTGGCGGCACCCTGTTGCTCGGAGCGCAGGATGATGTTCTCGAATTGGTCGGGCTCGGTGAACAGGCCCGGGGTGGTCACGGGAAAAGTCTGTGGCACCGGCTCGGGGGTAGGCGACTGACCGATGCGCCCCACGGCAAACTGCTGGTTCTGCTGACGCACGGCGTTGGCCACGTCAGTGGCGGTGATGCCGAGCTGCGCCATGCGATCCGGTCGCAGCCAGATGCGCATGGCGTAGTCCGGGACCCCGAAGATGGAAGCCTGGTTGGCTCCATTGATGCGTTTGATGGCGTCGAGCACATTGATGTTGGCGTAGTTAGCCACATAGTCGGCATCGTAACGCTCGTCCGGCGAGTACAGCGCGATGACCAGCATGAAACTCTGGGTGGTCTTCTTCACGATGACCCCCTGCTGGGTTACCGCCGAGGGCAGCTGCGGCGTGGCCCATTGCACGCGGTTCTGCACATCGACCTGCGCCAGCTTCGGGTCTGTGCCCTGTTCGAAGTAGGCGTTGAGCGTGTAGTTGCCGGTCGAGGAGCTGGTGGACTGCATGTAAATCATGTTGTCCGCGCCGTTGACCTGCTGCTCGATGGGCGCGCCGACGTTCTGCGCTACGGTCTGGGCGTCGGCGCCCGGGTAGGTCGCCGTCACCTGGATCTGCACCGGCGTGATGTCCGGGTACTGGGCGATGGGCAGGCTGACCATTGCCGCTGCGCCGGCAATGACGATCACCAGCGACACGACCATCGCGAAGATCGGCCGGTCGATAAAAAAATGGGCAAACATCGGCTGTGTCTCCCGGCTCAGTCGCTGGCGGTCTTGGGTTTGTCCGCAGCGGCAGCAGCGGGTTTCGCCGCAGGCTGACCGCTGGCACCTGTGCCGATCCTGACCGGAGTTCCTTTGGAGAGATGCATGAGGCCGTCCGTGATGACGCGGTCTCCGCTGGCAAGGCCTTTGGTGATGAACCAGTTATCGCCCTGCCAGCTACCGACCTCGATACTGCGAACCTGTGCTTTGCCTTCCTTGTCCACGATCCAGACGAAGTGCCCCTGGGCTCCCTGCAACACGGCTTTCTGCGGGATCAGCACCGCGTCGGGGCGTGTTGCACCTTCGATGCGGACGCGCACGAACTGTCCGGGACGCAGATCCGCGTCGGGGTTGCTGAAGGTCGCGCGAAGCAGGAACGTGCCTGTCTCGGTGCTGTAGTTGGCATCAGCAAAAAAAATCCTGCCGATCTCCGGGTACGCGGAACCGTCGGCAAGCACAAGCTGGACGCTCAGCGCCGTGGCCCCGGGCGTACGCAGCTGACCGCTTTTCTTTTGCTGACGGATCCTGAGCATTTCGTCCTCGGAAATGCTGAAGTCGACCCACATGGGGTCGAGTTGGGCGACATAGGTGAGGGGGCCGCTCTGTTCGTTGAGGTAGGCGCCATCCTGAATGCGCGCGAAACTCGACGCGCCGGTGACAGGCGCATTGATGGTGGTATAGCCGAGATTGAGTTTGGCGGTATCAACATCTGCCCTGGCCATCTCTACGGCTGCTGCTGCTGCGTTGACCTTGCCCTGCGCATCGTCCAGATCTTTTTGGCTGACGGCGTTAGCCTTGGCCAGCGGCTTGACGCGTTTCAGGTTCGATTGCGCCGTCCACAGCCTGGCCTTCTGTTCGTCGAGGGCGGCTTCAGCGGCATTGAGCTGTGCTTCAAAGGGCTTGCGGTCCATCTGGAACATCACCTGGCCCTTTTTTACGAGTCCGCCCTCGGTGTATAGACGGGTGTCCAGAAAACCGTTGACGCGCGCTCTTACTTCGACCTGCTGTGAGCTGGCGGTGCTGCCGACGAACTCGAAGGTTACCGGCGTATCTTCGGGTTTGACAGTGAGCACGGTGACTTCGGGCATCGGTGGGTGGGGCACCTCGGGTTTTTCGCAGGCACTGAGCGCGGCGCTCAGGGCGAGCAGGAACGCGACCCGGCGAATCGTCCGGTGGCCCCGAACCACGGTGCGAGAGATGTCATGTTCTTTTGCCACCCTGTACCCCCAGCTATTCGCTGGTGCACGGAATGGTGCACAGCGCTTCCTCAAAGGGGGGGGATGTTACACCACCTCTTGCGGATCGCGAAAGCGCGGCTGACGTAGTAGAGGTGTTGATTTACGGGCGCGCAGGCGCCCGGCGGTGGCACTTGCGGGCGTCAGTCGCCGGCCCTGGCGGCGATTCTTTGGATGGACTCCGCTCCCGGGAATCCCGAACTGTTGCCGAGCATGTCGGAATGCCTGACGCCGAAGCCCGGATTTATTTCATCACCGGCATGGTGAACTCCGCCCCACTGCGGATGCCTGTCGGCCAGCGCGCGGTGATGGTTTTCATGCGCGTGTAAAAGCGCACGCCGTCCGGACCGTGCATGTGCAGCGGGCCAAACAGCGAGCGCTTCCAGCCGCCGAAACTGTGAAAAGCCATGGGCACGGGGATCGGTACGTTGATGCCGACCATGCCGACCTGGATACTGTGGGCGAACTGGCGCGCGGCGTCGCCGTCGCGGGTGAAGATCGCCGTGCCGTTGCCGAACTCGTGGTCGTTGATCAGCTTGCAGGCAGTGTCGAAATCCTCGACCCGTACCACCGACAGCACCGGGCCGAAGATTTCTTCCCGGTAGATTGTCATGTCGGGTTTGACCTGGTCGAACAGGCAGCCGCCGATAAAGAAGCCGCCCTCGGCGCCGGCAACAGTGTGGTTGCGCCCGTCGACGACCAGTTTTGCGCCCTCGGCGATGCCACTGTCGACATAGGCGGAGACGCGCTGCAGGTGCTCGCGGGTGACCAGCGGGCCCATTTCCGCTTCCTCGTCGACGCCCGGGCCGACCTTCAGATTTTCGATGCGCGGCTTGAGTTTTTCGATGAGCTGATCGGCGACCGCATCACCGACACAGACCGCGACGGAAATCGCCATGCAGCGTTCGCCGGCCGAACCGAAGGCCGCACCCATCAGTGCGTTGGCGGCCTGTTCCATGTCCGCATCGGGCATGATGACCATGTGATTCTTGGCGCCGCCGAGTGCCTGCACGCGCTTGCCGTGCCGGCTGGCGGTGGCGTAAATGTATTCTGCAACCGGCGTGGAGCCGACAAAGGACACGGCCTGCACCCGGCTGTCTGTGAGCAGGGTGTCGACGGCCTCCCTGTCGCCGTTGACCACGTTGAACACACCGTCCGGCAAACCGGCTTCCTTAAGCAGTTCGGCCAGCAGCATCGGTACCGAGGGGTCACGTTCGCTGGGCTTCAGAATAAAGGTATTGCCGCAGGCCAGGGCGATGGGGAACATCCACATGGGCACCATGGCAGGAAAATTAAACGGTGTGATACCGGCGACCACACCCAGCGGCTGCATCTCCGACCAAGAGTCGACGCCGCGGCCGACGTCCTTGGAGTGTTCGCCTTTCTGCAGGTGTGGAATGCCGCAGGCAAACTCCACCACTTCCAGTCCGCGCGCCAGTTCCCCCGCGGCATCCGACAGCACCTTGCCGTGTTCCCGGGTAATCAGTGCGCTGATCTCGGCGGCATGCTGGTCGCAAAGCGCCTTGAAGCGGAACAGTACCCGGGCGCGGTTCAGCGGCGTGACCGCCGACCAGCCCGCAAATGCCGCCTGCGCGGCGGCGATCGCCTGTTCGGTTTCATCGCGGCTGGCGAGGGCGACATGCGCCGTCACCTCGCCGCTGGCCGGATTGTAGACGGCGGACTGACGGCCGCTGCTGCCGGCGACCTGTTGACCGTTGACGAAGTGTCCGATGGATTGCGTCATGTCAGCACAATGCGGATAACCGCCTGCGTCAACCTCAGGCCGCGCTGCGTTGCAGGGCGCTGAGCGCGGGGACGTGGGTATAACCCAGGTCGTGCGCAACCGCGGCGTAGGTCACCATGCCCTTGCAGACGTTCAGGCCGTTGAGCAGGTGCGGATCGTCGTTGAGCGCCTGCGTCACACCCTTGTTCGCCAGTGCCAGTGCAAAGGGCAGGGTGGCGTTGGTCAGGGCAAAGGTCGCGGTGCGAGCGACGCCGCCGGGCATGTTGGCTACTGCATAGTGAATGATGCCATCGACCACGTAGGTCGGGTCCTGGTGGGTGGTCGCGCGGCTGGTTTCGAAGCAACCGCCCTGGTCGATGGCGACGTCGACCAGTACGGAACCGGGTTTCATCAGCGCCAGCATGTCACGTGTGATCAGCTTGGGGGCGGCCGCCCCGGGGATCAGCACCGCGCCGATCACCAGGTCGGTTGTTTTCAACTGCTCTTCGATGGTGTGGGCGTTCGAGTAGAGTGTGTGCAGGCGGTCGCCATACAGGTCGTCGATCTGCTTCAGGCGCGGCAGGGAACGATCGATAATGGTCACGTTCGCGCCCATACCCATGGCGATGCGGGCGGCGTTGAGGCCGACGACGCCAGCGCCGATAATCATCACGTTGCCGGATTCGACGCCGGGCACCCCACCCAGTAACACGCCTGAACCCCCCTGTGCTTTCTGCAACGCGTGCGCGCCTTCCTGTACAGCCATCCGGCCGGCGACTTCACTCATGGGCATCAGCAGGGGCAGTCCGCCCTGGTCGTCGGTAACCGTTTCGTAAGCGATGCAGGTGGCGCCGCTTTCAACCAGCAGGCGGGTCTGCTCGGGGTCCGGTGCGAGGTGCAGGTAGGTGAACAGGGTTTGCCCCGGGCGCAACATTGCACACTCGTTCGGCTGCGGTTCCTTGACCTTGATGATCAGTTCGGCGTCGGCGAAAACGGCTTCGGCACTGTCGGCAATCTTTGCCCCGGCAGTGACATAGAGATCGTCGGTCAGACCGATGGCGGTGCCGGCGTCTTTCTGCACAATGACGCCGTGCCCGTGGGCGACCAGTTCCCGGGCGCCTGCCGGCGTGAGTCCCACCCGGTACTCGTTATTTTTGATTTCCTTGGGTACTCCGATCAACATAACTACCTCACTGCAACAGGGTCAGGCGACGCTCTTGATAGCTTCGCGCAAAGTATCGAAAATCCGGTCAATGTGGGATTTCTCGAGGATCAGTGGCGGTGACAGCGCGATAATGTCGCCGGTGACACGAATCAGCAGGTCGCGATTGTGGAAACAATCAGTGAACACGTCGTAGCCGCGGCCGCCCGGCTGTCCGTCACGCGGCGCCAGCTCGATGCCGGCGACCAGGCCGTAGTTGCGGATGTCGATGACATTCGGCAGATCACCGAGGCTGTGGGCCGCCTCCTGCCAGTACTCGCCCAGTATGTCCGCTTTCTCTAACAGGCCCTCCCCGGCATAGATGTCCATCGTTGCCAGTGCCGCGGCGCAGGCGACGGGATGACCCGAATAAGTATAGCCGTGGAACAGTTCGATAACGTTTCCGGGGCCCTGCATAAAGGCCTTGTGCACCTTGTCGTCGACAAACACCGCGCCCATCGGGATCGAGCCGTTGGTCAGCCCCTTGGCCGTGGTTATGATGTCGGGTTTGACGCCGAAATGACTGGCCGCAAACGCACCGCCGACACGGCCGAAACCGGTGATCACTTCGTCGAAAATCAGCAGGATGCCGTGCTTGTCGCAGATCTCTCGCAGGCGTTGCAGGTAACCCCTGGGTGGCACGATTACGCCGGCCGAACCGGCAACCGGCTCGACAATCACTGCGGCGATGGTCGAGGGGCCGTGCAGCTGGCAGAGTCGTTCCAGATCGTCGGCCAGTTCGACGCCGTGTTCGGTCAGTCCCCGGGTAAAAGCATTGCGTTCGATGTCCAGCGTATGGCGCATATGGTCAACGCCGGCCAGCAGAGTGCCGAAGAACTTGCGGTTGTTGACCAGTCCGCCGACCGAGATGCCGCCGAAGCCGACACCGTGATAGCCCTTCTCGCGGCCGATCAGCCGGGTGCGCGAACCTTCGCCGTTGACCTGGTGATAGGCCAGCGCGATTTTCAACGCCGTATCGACCGACTCGGAACCGGAGTTGGTAAAGAATACGTGGTCCATGCCCGGGGGTGACAATGCGCTCAGGCGTTCGGCCAGCGCGAAGGGCAGCGGATGCCCCATCTGAAAGGTGGGCGCGTAATCCAGTTGTTCGATCTGGTAGCGCACGGCCTCGATGATTTGTTCGCGGCCGTGTCCTGCATTGCAGCACCAGAGTCCTGCCGTGGCGTCCAGGATCTGGCGCCTGTCAACCGAGGTATAGTGCATGCCCTTGGCGCCGGTAATCAGTCGTGGCGCAGCCTTGAACTGGCGGTTGGCGCTGAACGGCATCCAGAAGGCGTCCAGTTTTTCCGGATCATTTTCAGCGAGGTCGGCGTAGGTCATGGCGCAGTCTTTAATTAGTGAACAGTACGTTGAACCTATTCTAAGACCGTTAAATAAAATTTACAATTGGCGCTAATAACTTTTAATATAATTGACATATTGTCAGTATTCGAGGTTAAATGCGGCGTTAAAGGTGGTATGCAATGTCTATTGATGTCGGGGCCAGGTTACGTGCAGTCCGCAAGCTGAGGGGCTTTTCCCAGCGTGAGCTCGCCAAGCGCGTGGGCGTAACCAACAGTACGATATCGCTGATTGAACAGAACCGGGTCAGCCCGTCCGTGGGCTCGCTGAAAAAGGTGCTGGACGGCATCCCCATGGCGTTGGCGGATTTCTTCACCCTGGAAATCGAATCCGATGAACCGGAACGCTTTGTCTACAAGGTCGAGGAGCAGCCCGACCTGGGTAACGAGGGTGTTCAGTATTTTATGATCGGCTCGGGTCGTCCCGAACGTCAGATGTGCATCATGCGCGAGATCATGGCGCCGGGCAGCGATACCGGCGAAGAGATGCTGTGTCACGATGGCGAAGAAGGTGGCGTTGTCGTTCAGGGAGCGCTGGAGTTGACCGTCGGTGACCGGGTGGAGTTGCTCGGCCCCGGCGAGGGCTATTATTTTGAAAGCAGTCGTCCCCACCGGTTTCGCAACGTGGGTGACGACGAACTGGTTATTGTCAGCGCGAACACGCCACCAAGCTTCTAGTTGCTGGCCGACATGGCTGTGGCGGATGATTCGTCGGAATACCTGGAGATCGGCATGACAGCCACGCACTCGCTCGAATACTGGACCGCTCAGGCGGCCAGCCTGACCATCCGCAACCAGGCTTTCATCGATGGTCGATACGTGGACGCGCGTTCCGGTCAGACCTACGACTGTGTCAGCCCCATCGATGGTCGATCGCTGGCCCGGGTGGCCCAGTGTGACAGCAACGACGTCGAACGGGCGGTCAAGGCTGCACGAAATGCGTTTGAGGCCGGTGTCTGGTCGGATACCGCGCCCGTACATCGCAAGAAAGTGCTGGTGCGGCTGGCTCAGCTGATCGAGGAACATGCCGAAGAGCTGGCGTTGCTGGAAACGCTCGACATGGGCAAGCCGATCAGCGACAGCCTGAACGTGGATGTCGCCGCCACCCTGCGTTGTATCGCCTGGAACGGCGAAGTGATCGACAAGTGGTATGCCGAAATCGCGCCGACCGGTCCCGACGAGCTTGGTCTGGTGACGCGCGAACCCCTCGGTGTAGTCGCCGCTATTGTACCGTGGAACTTTCCTTTGCTGATGGCCAGCTGGAAGCTGGGTCCGGCGCTGGCGACCGGAAACAGCGTGATCCTGAAGCCTTCGGAGAAGTCGCCGCTGACGGCGATCCGCCTGGCGGAGCTGGCAATCGCGGCCGGTATCCCCGAAGGCGTGCTCAATGTGCTGCCCGGCTTTGGCAAGGAAGCGGGAGAGCCGCTGGCTGCGCACATGGACGTCGACGGCCTGGTGTTTACCGGCTCGACGGCGATCGGCAAACACCTCATGGGTATCGCCGGTACGACCAATATGAAGCGTGCTTTCATGGAGTGCGGCGGCAAGAGTCCAAACATTGTGTTTCCCGACGCGCCCAACCTGGATACGGCGGCTGAGGCCGCTGCGACAGGCGTTTTCTACAACCAGGGCGAGGTCTGCACCGCGGCATCGCGGTTGCTGGTGCACAAATCGATCCGCGACGATTTCCTCGACCGGGTGGTGGCTGCGGGACAGACCATGAAACCGGGCAACCCGCTGGACCCGGCCACCCGCATGGGGGCGATCGTCGACCAGCCGCAGATCGACCGGGTCACCGGTTATATCGACAAGGCGATGCAGGAGGGCGCAAGGCTCAAGTGCGGTGGCTCAAGGGTCCTGGAAGAAACGGGCGGTTATTACGTGGAGCCCACCATCTTTGACCGTGTGTCACCGGATATGAGCATCGCCAGCGAAGAGATCTTCGGCCCTGTCCTGTCCTGTATCGACTTCGAAACCGACGCCGAGGCGCTCGCGGTTGCCAACAACTCGCCGTACGGGCTCGCGGCCGCCGTGTGGACCTCGGATATCACCCGTGCGCATACCATGGCCCGTAAACTGCGCGCCGGCAGCGTCTGGGTTAACTACTATGACGGTGGAGATATGACGGCGCCGTTCGGTGGATTCAAGCAATCCGGCAATGGCCGCGACAAGTCGATCCACGCGCTCGAGAAGTATACCGAGATCAAGGCGATCTGGATCAATCTCGCTCCCTGATCAGGCCTCGGTGTGCTGTTCTGCTGGCCGGCTATGCTTTCGGCCGGCCGCCAGTTCATCCACAGGATGAAAGGCTCCACTCCATCTCCCCCCAGACGGCCCAATGGGCGCTGCGTTGAGTGGGGATGTGGGGCGGAGGCAAAATATTCCAGCCGATTTTCGTCGCTGCAAAAAGGTTCCAGTCCTGCAACAACCACCTGGATTGTCTGGTGGGTTTGGGCTAAGCGAGACGCGACTTGGCGGCTCGTCAGTGCTTGCAGCAGGCGGGGTTGCTAAGCGGCCTTTTCGACCCGGTTCCGGCCGTGTTCCTTGGCCAGGTAGAGTGCGCGGTCGGCCCGCCGTATCAGATGGTGGGGAAGATCGCTCTCGGTAAACCCGGCAATTCCGATTGAGACAGTGATTTTGCCGTAGGAATCGTGATCGTGTGTGTCCGTCAGGTCGCCGGCGGAAATGCTCGTCCGGATCTGCTCGGCGACCGTCTCGGCGCCGTCCAAGTCGGTCTGCGGCAGAATCACGGCGAACTCTTCGCCGCCATAGCGTGCTACGGTATCTTTGCCCTTGGTACAGCGCCTGAGCCTGGTTGCGACGAATCGCAGGACCTTGTCGCCGATCAGGTGGCCATAGGTATCGTTGAAGTGCTTGAAATGATCGATATCGATCAGCAGCGCGCAGAACGTATATTTGTTTTCGCGGGCGGAATGCACGGTGTGTTCCAGAATGGCATCGAAGGCCTTGCGGTTGGCGATACCCGTCAGTCCGTCGGTCATGGATTCTTCCCTGACCTGTTCAAGCTCCTTGCGCAGGGAGTCCACTTCGGCTACCACCTTAGATAACTCAGTGCTGAATTGTTGCTGCGCCGCTTCGGTAGACCGGGTGTCTTCGAGGATTTTTTCGACTTCAGCGGCCATAGTTTCGACCGCCACCGGACTGTCAAGGACTCCGGCAAAGCGGTCGAGTGTTTGAATGTAGCTCGAAATGCTGCTTCCCGCGCGCTGGAAATCGCCCTGAACGCTGTTGATGATTGCCCTCAGAGCCTGGCGCATGGCATCGAGTGCTTCCTCATTCAGTATGTAGGACTCTCTGTACAGTGCCCACAGCTCGTCTCCCGTCAGTACGCCAGCACCCTCTATCGCCCGTGCCAGGCCGCGGTTGCTACCTGCCACGTGGTCGTAACACACGCGGTAGTTCAACGGTGAAGGTGGGATCCGGTGTTCCGAAAGGACGGAGAGTGCAAGGCGCAGGTATTCGCAGGCCTGCTCGTAAGGTTCAGGGTACGGGTTCGTGTGCATCTTTGCCCTTCGTGATAAACCCGTCACAGTTCTTGGGTGACGGGTTGTGTGGTCCAGGTCATTGGGACAGCCATGTCCTGCCGGGTTATCGAGACAGAATCCCCCGGCTTTAGGCTTGTGGGTGTATACGAGAGTCTAGACCTGCGGGAGTGCTCACTTATAGCGCAGCTGCAGCGGGGCGAAGTAGCTGCGGCCGTAGCCGGGGATACGCTCACCAGGCGCTACATCCATGCCGCTGACACGGTTAATGTCGCTTAACTGGTCGGCGTATTCCTTTGCGGTTGACGTTTGCGCCGGGCGCACGCTGGCAACAATTCGTAAGTGGCTGTAAAATCTGGCAATTGGTCGCATGGCCCGGTGTGTTTGAGACTCTGCTGGTGCAAGACAGTGGATAGGGAGCCGGGCTGGGCGATATGATGCCCGGCCGGATTTGCCCGGTTCCCATGAGACAGGTCAGGACTTATGTTCGTAGACGCACGCGCGCTGCCCGATGAAACGACCGTTCAGACCGATCTTGCCATTATTGGGGGCGGCGCCGCTGGCATTACCCTTGCCCGGGAGTTTGACCGCAGTGGTGTCAGGGTATGCGTGATCGAGGCGGGCGGACTCGAGCCCGAGACGCAGGTCCAGGCGTTCTATCAGGGCGAAAGTGTAGGGATCGATTATCCACTGGAAGCGGCGCGGCTGCGTTATCTCGGTGGCAGCTCGAACCACTGGGGCGGTTATTGCCGTCCATTGGACCCCATTGATTTTCTGCAGCGCGACTGGGTGCCACACAGCGGCTGGCCTTTCAGCATCGATGAAGTGATGCCCTACTACCCGGACGCAAGTGCTATTGTCGAGGTCGCCCCCGGGCGCTACAACGACGCGGCCTACTGGGAGGAAATAACCGGCGAGCGATTGCCCGCGTTGGCTACCGGGCGCATGCGGCTGCAGTTTGTGCAGTTCAGTCCGCCGACGAAATTCGGGGAGCGCTACGGTCCGCAACTGAAGCAGTCTGACAATATCCAGGTGCTGTTGAACGCCAATGTGGTAAATATCGGGGCGGGCGCGGAAGGCCGACAGGTCAAGCAGCTCGCGGTGCGGACCCTGAACGACAAGCGCCACAGCGTAACGGCGCGCATCTATGTGCTGGCGACCGGGGGCCTGGAAAACGCACGCATGTTGCTGCTGTCCAATGACGTGGTAACCGCGGGTCTCGGCAACCAGAAGGACCTGGTGGGGCGTTTTTTCATGGAGCACCCGCACCTTTCGGGGTTCGGTGATATCGTGGTTGGTGATCTCAGGCGGGTGCCGCCACTGTACCGGGAGCGGGTGCTGGCCGGGGGACGTCCCGCGCAGGTGGCGTTCAATCCCAGCGAGGCTTTCCTGCGCGAGCGCAAGCTGTTGAATGCAACGTTCATGGCGGGCGTGTCGGGTGACTACCGCAGCGACACGCCACAGGGTGATAACAGTGCACAAACACGGGCGCGGATTCGGACCGACGTACTGAAGGCGGCCCGCCGCTTCCTCGCCGATGGCGCCGGGCCGGTTAAACCGCAGGATCCCGCCTATATCGGTACCGGACTGGGGCTCGGCGGCGCCTGTGAGCAGGCGCCGAACCCGGACAGCCGCGTGAGCCTGTCGCAGCGCCGGGATGCGCTCGGCTTGCCGGAAATCAAGCTGGACTGGCGCCTGGGCGAACAGGACCGCCGTAGTGTGGTAACGCATATGCACTCGCTCGCGCAGGAGTTCGGCGCACTGGGCATGGGCCGCATGGTGATCGCGGTCAAGGATGACGGCATCTGGCCGGCGCAGGTCAGCGGCGGGAATCACCACATGGGAACGACGCGCATGAGCGACGACCCGAAGCGGGGTGTTGTCGATCGCAACAGCCGGGTGCATGGCATGGACAACCTGTACGTTGCCGGCAGCTCTGTGTTTCCCACTTGCGGTTCGGCCAACCCGACGTTGACGATCGTGGCGCTGACGCTGCGCCTCGCAGGCGAATTAAGGAAACGGTTCCAATGAAGGCTATCAGCAAGACCTCGCATCGTGAACCCGCCGGGTCCGGCTACACGCGTCGCGCGTTTCTGTTGTCGCTGCTGACAGGGGTGGCCGGCGCAGGCGTGCTCGTCGCCGGATGCGCGCCGCCTGCGGATGGTGGGAGTGCCTTCGACAGGTGGTCGGGCTGGCTGCTGGGTGCCACCGGCAATCGCGATGCAGTTATACGCGTGGGCAGACTCTACCTGCAGGCGTATCCCGCGCAAGGCAACGCTGACGCGCTGCTAAAGGAGATCGACCGGGCGATTGCCGCACAGCTCGATGGGACAGCCCTCGAGGCCGCTGACCGCGCGCGCGTGGGCGCGGCCCTGGAACGTGCGGTTCGCAGCGAATACGCCCGTGGCGAGGTGGTAATGGTGGCCGGCTGGGTGTTGAGTGTCAGTGAGGCGCGCGCCTACGCTGCTGTGGCCGTGCTGTCCGGTTAAGAGCACACCTTTCCCGGAAACGGCGGGCCGCGCTGGCGCCGCCGCTGCACATCACAGCATGCGTTTCAGCACGTCCGTGTCCGGGTCACGGTCGAAAAACCGATGTTTGAGGGCTCCGGCAACATGCAGCCCTACCAGGGTCAGCATGGTGAACGCCAGCAGTTCGTGCGCTTCGCCGAGGAGTTCCGCAAGGTCTTTATCCGGGGCGATGATGGCCGGCAGGCGCGCCAGTCCGAAGAAACTGATGGGTTTGTCCGCGGCGTTGCTCATCAGGTAACCGATAACCGGCGTCGACAGCATCAGGATGTACAGTAGAACCTTCACGACCCGGGACAGGATTTTCTCCCAGTTCTGCAATGCCACGGGCAGCTCTGGTGGTCTGGATAGCTTGATCCACAGAACGCGCAGCAGCACCAGCCCCAGTACTGTCACGCCAAAGGCCTTGTGCAAGGCGTAGATCTGCCCACGCATAGCGTCCTGCTTGTCGAGATCAGTCATGTAGGCGCCAACTGCAATGAGTGACAGAATCATCAGGGCAAGCAGCCAGTGCAGTGATTTTGAGATCAGGCCGTACCGTTCCTGGTTGTTGTTTAACATCGGTGGCGTCCTCGTGGGAGAGATGGCGGATCCCGCGCGCTAGCGCGGGCATTGCAGATCGAAATTTTCCGGGGCGCGGAGAAGACTTCCTGCCCGGTCGGCACGAAATATCAGTTCTGACCTGTGTCCTGGTCAAGGGTTCAAACCTGGGACGCACAGATCTTGACGAACAATCACCGGGGTGGCTGCAGCACAACACGTTGTCCGCAACTCTGGCTGTTACGCCGGAAACCCCCGATGCGATCACACGCCCGGCTCAAGGCAGAAGGTCGCGCAAGCGGTACCAGGTCATCGCCAGCACCAGGGCCGGTGTGCGCAAGGCGCGGCCGCCGGGAAAATCGTGGTGCGGTATCCTGCTGAACACGTCGAAGTTTTCCGCCGTACCGCGAATCGCATCGGCCATGAGTTTGCCGGCCAGGCCGGTTGCGGCAATGCCGTGGCCGGAAAAGCCGTGGGCAAAATAGATATTGCTGCCGATACGCCCGAAGTGGGGCGCGCGGTTCATGGTAATGGCGACAAAGCCCCCCCAGGCATATTCCATGCGGATGCCCTGCAGCTGCGGAAACACCGCGGCCATGCGCTTGTGCATGGTCGCCATGAGGTTGGGCGGCGGCAGGGTGGAATAGGACACGCGACCACCGAACAGCATGCGGTGGTCAGCGCTGCAGCGGAAGTAATCGAGGACGAAATTGATATCCGCAACCGCGGCGTTGTCGGCGATCAGGGCTCGGCAGCGTTCCTCCCCCAGGGGTTCGGATGCACCGATGTAGGTGCCCACCGGCATGATTTTGGTTTCGATGCCGGGCGCCAGTTTTGCAAGATAGGCATTTCCGGCCAACACGAGGAAGTCCGCGGTGACCCGGCCGTGCGCGGTTTTCGCGCTGACCGCCGCACCTTCGCTGATGTCGATGACTGCGGAAGTCTCGTAAATGCGCACGCCCAGTGCTTCGGCCGCCGCGGCCAGCCCCAGGACATAGTTGAGCGGGTGAATGTGACCGCTGTTGCTATCGTGCAGGCCGGCAACGTAACGCTCGCTGGCGACGGCCGCGCGGATCTGCTGCCGGTCGAGGAATTTCAGGCTTCGGTAGCCATAGGTGTTTTCGAGATCGGCCTGCCAGGTCCGCAGTTCCTCGGCCTGGCGCGGCTTGAGTGCCGCGTGGATGTGTCCGTGCACCAGGTCGCAGTCGATGTTGAATCGGGCGACCAGCGCCCGCAGCAGGTCCATGCCTTCGAGCCCGCAGGCCCAGATCTTTTTCGCGTCCTGGCTGCCAACCAGCCGGACCAGTTTCGACTGGTCGCTGGCGAAGCCGAAAATCATCTGCCCGCCGGAGCGCCCGGAGGCGCCCCAGCCGACACGTCTGGCTTCGAGCACGGCAACCTTGTAACCCTGTTCGGCGAGATGAATGGCGGTGCTCAGGCCGGTAATGCCTGCGCCCAGGACGCACACATCGACCCGCGTGTCACCCATCAGACCGGGGTAGTCGGTGCTGCGGGCCGCGCTGGCTGCGTACCAGGAATCGACGTGTGTTGCGTTATCCACGCGCCCGCCCGCCTAAACAGTCCGCAGGTACCACTGGTACTCCAGTGGCGTGATCTGCTGTTCGAAGCGTCTGAGTTCCTCGGCCTTCAGGGCGGTGAAGATGTGTTGAAAATCCTCACCGAAATAGTCGCGGACCCATTCACTTTGAGCAAACACAGTCTGCGCATCGTGCCAGGTTCTGGGGATCTCCGCTTTGGTCTGCATGTAGGCGTTACCCGTTATGGGTGCATCGCACTCGATCTGCCGGCTCACGCCGTGATGGATGCCGGCGAGTATTGCCGCGGTAACCAGGTAGGGGTTGGCGTCGGCGCCTGATACGCGGTGTTCGATGCGGCGGTCATGCGCCTCGCCCGCCGGGATGCGCAGCGCGACGGTACGGTTGTTGTAACCCCAGCTGCCGTTCAACGGCACGAAACACTCGGCCTGGAAACGCCGGAAGGAGTTGGCATGCGGTGCAAACAGCAGCATGGCGTCGTGCAGGCTTTGCTGCAGGCCGCCGATGGCGTGGCGCAGCGTCGCTGGCGTGGTTGCGTGATCCTGTACGCCGGCCAACAGATTATTCCCCTGCGGGTCATACAGGCTGACGTGCACGTGCAGGCCGTTGCCCGCCAGCTGGCCATAGGGCTTGGCCATAAAGGTGGCCTGCATGCCGTGTTTGGCGGCTATGGCCTTGATGTTGCGTTTCAAGAGAATGGCATCGTCACAGGCGGCCAGCGCGTCGTCGCGGTGTTCCAGATTGATTTCGAACTGCCCCGGCGCATATTCAGCAACCGCGGTATCGGCCGGGATCCTCTGGATGCGCGTGGCTTCACGCACTTCATTGATGAAATCCTGGTAACTGTCCAGGTCGTCGATGTAATACACCTGGGTGGTGGCGTCACGCTGGCCGGTATGGGCATTGACCGGCGCCTGCGGGTGACCGTTGCGGTCCAGTTTGTTGTCCAGCAGGTAGAACTCCAGCTCCACGGCAATGACGGCGCGCAGGCCTGCGTCGGCGAGCCGGCTTGCGATCGAGCGCAGGATATGGCGGGGATTGCCGGGGAAAGGCCGGCCGTCTTCGTGGAACATCTCCATCAGCAGCTGGGCGCTGGTGTGTTCTGTCCACGGAATAGCCTGCAGCGTGCCGGTCACCGGCCTGCACAGCAGGTCACAGTCGCCGATTTCAAATCCCAGGCCGGTGGCTTCAGAGGTGTTGCCGGTGATGTCGGCGCCGAAAATGGAGGCCGGTAGACAGATGCCGGCGCTGTAGGCTTTCTCCAGGGCGCTGGGGTTGATGCGCTTGCCGCGCAGCAGGCCGTTGCAATCCGGGATCAGGAGGTCGATGGTTTCGAGATCGCCGAGCCCGCGCAGGGTTTCGGCGTCGGGCTCGGGAAGCGATGTCTGCGTCATGAAATTCTCTCGCAATAGACTGAGGCGTCGATAGTAACAAACGGGTCGGCCAAGCGTTTAAGATTCTCAACACTTTTGCCAAAGTTGTAAAGACGGCGAATAACGTGATGAAACGGAACGACAAAACCGCTAACAGCCGGTATGCTATCTGTAAACGTCACGTCCCTTGACGGGTGTATTGGGGGATATCTTAGCGGCATGCGTGCGCAGCCGTTGAAAAAAATAAACACCGGTGCTAGTGTGCCAGACAGTCATCCGCAGCGTTCAAACGAGCATTTATGTCTCTTGTGCCAGTCATTGGCTTACCCGCAGACAGACAGTTTATTGACCCGCACTATTATCACTGTGTGGGCGAAAAATACCTGACAGCCGTCGTCGATACGCTGCGCGCGGTGCCCCTGATGATCCCGGCGCTTGCCGACCGGCTGCCTTTACCGGCTATTGTGGCGATGCTGGATGGTTTGCTGCTGACCGGGGCCTATTCGAATATTGAACCAAAGCACTATAATGGTGCAGCCCCTGCCCCGGATTCCCCCGCCGACCCTCACCGCGATGCCACCAACCTCGCGCTGATTCCCCTTGCATTGCAGGAAGGGGTTCCTATTCTGGGGATATGCAGGGGATTGCAGGAGCTGAACGTCGCCCTGGGCGGCAGTCTGCATGCCGAGGTTCATCACGTAGCGGGGTATGACGACCATCGCGAAACCGATTCGCCTTCCCTCGATATTCAGTACGGTCCACAGCACGAGATTATCCCCGAACCGGGTGGTCTGCTGGGTGAACTGGCCGCCGGCGGCACACCGCGGGTGAATTCCCTGCACGGGCAGGGCATCGACCGCCTGGCCGACGGCCTGGTTGTCGAGGCGCGCGCACCGGACGGGCTGATCGAGGCGGTACGCGTCGATCGGGACGACCGCTTCGCGCTGGCGGTGCAGTGGCACCCGGAGTGGGGGGTGCTCGACAATCCGTTTTACACGGCAATCTTCGAGCGTTTCGGAGCCGCATGCTGCGCGCGCGCCGCGCAACGCGCGAACCACAAGTGATTCACTATGAAAATTGAAGATCAGAGAATGTTGCAGGCTTGGTTCAAGGAAAGGCGCATCACCGAAGTCGAGTGCCTGGTTCCCGATATGACCGGCAACGCCCGCGGCAAAATCGTGCCGGCGGAGCGATATTTTTCCGAGGGCGGGGCGCGGTTGCCGGAAGGCGTGTTCATCCAGACCGTGAACGGTGAGTGGCCGGACTCCTATGATGAACTGGTCAGCCCGACAGAGCGGGACATGGTTCTGCTCCCGGATACCGAAACAGTATGCGTGGTGCCCTGGTCGAGCGATCCCAGCGCGCAGATTATTCACGATTGTTACGTTTCGGTGGATGCAGGCGAGTTGCATCCGCTGGCGCCGCGCTCGGTGCTCAGGAAGGTTCTGGACCTTTACGAGGCCATGGATCTCAAACCGATCGTCGCCCCCGAACTCGAGTTCTTTCTGGTGCAGAGAAACACCGACCCCGATTTCCCGCTGGTGCCTCCGGCCGGGCGCAGCGGCCGGCCGGAAACCGCGCGTCAGTCCTATTCCATTGACGCGGTCAATGAGTTCGACTCGCTGTTCGATGATATGTACGACTATTGCGACGCCATGGATCTGGATGTGGATACCCTCATCCATGAATCCGGCGCCGCACAGATGGAAGTCAACTTTCTGCACGCCGACGCCTTGTCGCGTGCCGACCAGGTGTTCCTGTTCAAGCGCACCATGCGCGAGACCGCGCTGCGCCACGACGTGTACGCCACCTTCATGGCCAAGCCCATGGAAAACGAGCCGGGCAGCGCCATGCACCTGCACCAGTCGCTGGTTGACACGCGCGATGGTCGCAACGTGTTCGCCGGCGAGGACGGCAAGCCCAGCGACCTGTTGATGCACTATATCGCCGGCCTGCAGAAGTACGTGCCGTCCTCGATGGCTATATTTGCGCCCAACGTGAACAGCTACCGGCGTATCGCACGTGATGAATCGGCGCCCATCAATGCGCACTGGGGCTATGACAACCGTACCTGCGGCTTGCGCATCCCGTTTTCCGATCCGGAGTCGACGCGCGTCGAAAGCCGATTTGCCGGGTCGGACGCCAATCCCTATCTGATGATGGCGGTCACCCTCGCGGCGGGGTACCTGGGTATCAGGGAGAAGCTGCAGCCCACGGAACCACTCAGCGGCAGCGCCTACGACCAGCCTTACCAGTTGCCCCGCTCGCTGGAGGCGGCGCTCAAGCTGATGGTCGACAGCAACCCGCTGCACGAGATACTCGGCGAACGCTTCGTGAAAGCCTATGCCGCGATCAAGAGAACCGAGTACGAGATATTCTTCCGGGTTATCAGTTCATGGGAACGCGAGTTCCTGCTCCTCAATGTCTAGTCCTGTGAGTGTGATCCGTGACCGCTTCTAGATTCGATATCCCTACCTTGCAGCGCATGGATGCCGAGCATCATTTGCACCCGTTTTGCGATAATGCCGCCCTGGCCAAACAGGGCACGCGTATTATCACCAGGGCCGAAGGTGTCTATGTCTGGGATGCCGAAGGCAACAAGTTGCTGGATGCGTTTGCGGGGCTGTGGTGTGTCAACGTGGGTTATGGCAGGCAGGAACTGGTCGAAGCGGCCGCCCGCCAGATGCGGGAACTGCCTTACTACAACAGCTTCTTCCAGTGCACATCGCAGCCGACCATCGAACTCGCGGAGCTCATCACCTCGCTGGCACCGGACAATATCACCCACGCCTTCTTTACCGGCTCGGGTTCGGAGGCGAACGACACCATACTTCGGATGGTGCGCCATTTCTGGTCGGTGCAGGACCGGCCGGAGAAGTTCAATGTGATCGGCCGGTACAACGGTTATCACGGCTCTACCGTCGCCGGAGCCAGCCTGGGCGGCATGCCCGCCATGCACAAGCAGGGGGGCCTGCCGATTCCCGGCATCTATCACATCAACCAGCCGTACTGGTTTGAATATGGCGGCGACCTCAGTCCCGATGACTTCGGTCTGCAGCGCGCCCGTGAGCTGGAAGAAAAGATTCTGGAACTCGATCCCGAAACGGTTGCCGCCTTCATTGCCGAGCCGATCCAGGGCGCCGGCGGCGTCATCATTCCGCCGGCCAGCTACTGGCCCGAGATCCAACGTATCTGCCGCAAGTACGATGTCCTGTTGATTGTCGACGAAGTGATCTGCGGCTTCGGCCGCACCGGTAAGTGGTTTGGCTGCGACTTTTTCGATATTCAACCGGATATCATGCCGGTAGCCAAGGGTATCAGCTCCGGTTACCTGCCTATCGGTGCGGTCATGTTCAGCGAGCGCATCGCCGGCGTGTTGAAAGAGAAGGGCGGTGAGCTGGCACACGGCTATACTTATTCCGGCCACCCCGTGTGCGCCGCGGTCGCGCTGGAAAATATACGCATCCTGCAACGCGAACATATTGTCGAATCGGTCGACACGGATACCGGCCCCTATTTACAGAAGCGTTGGTTGCAGCTGGCGGAACACCCCCTGGTGGGCGAAGCGCGTATTGCGGGCTTTATCGGTGCCATAGAACTGGCGCCGAACAAGCCGGAGCGACGTTTCTTCGCGGACCCTGGCACGGTAGGCGCCATGTGCCGTGACTTTGCGCTCGCAAACGGACTGATCCTGCGCGCCACCAGGGACAGCATGTTGCTGTCGCCGCCGCTGGTAATGACACACGCGCAGATCGACGAGTTGATCGAAAAGACCCACAAGTCCCTGGACCAGACCTGGGATGCCGTCAAGGCGAGAACATGACGGCCACCCATGCCTTAAATTGGTGCGGCTGTGGCCGTGCCGACAACCCGGTTGAATACGCTGCTTGCCATACGGGTGGTATTTCATTTACAAATTGACCCTGTCCCACAGCAAGCCCTGTCACTACGGAGAAGCCAACATGCAACACATCCTCAGAAGTATCCTCGGCAGCATTGTCGTGTCGCTTTGCATCGTTTCCGGCGCAACGGCGGGCGAGGAAAAGGTGCTGAACATTTATAACTGGTCGGACTATATTGCCGAAGACACCATCGCCAACTTCGAGAAAGAAACCGGCATCAAGGTAAACTACGATGTGTTCGATAGTAACGAAGTGCTCGAAGCCAAGTTGCTCGCCGGTAACACCGGATTCGACCTGGTGGTGCCTTCGCTGTCGTTTCTGTCGCGTCAGATCCAGGCGGGCGTGTTCATGCCCCTGGACAAATCCAAACTGACTAATTACAAGAACCTCGACGAGGACCTGATGAAGCGGATAGCCGCGCTCGACAAGGACAACGCGCACGCGGTTCCTTACCTGTGGGGCACCACGGGCATCGGTTACAACGTCAACAAGGTGAAGGAGGTCCTGGGCGATGATGCGCCGGTGGACAGCTGGGCGCTGATCTTCGATCCGGAGAATCTCAAGAAGCTCAAGTCCTGTGGCGTGGCCTTTCTCGATGCGCCGGTGGAAGTCATCCCGGCCGTGCTGAACTACCTGGGGGAAGATCCGAATACCTTCGACACGAAACTGATCCAGGGCAAGGCGCAGGACCTGCTGATGAAGCTGCGCCCCTATATCACTTATTTTCATTCGTCACAGTACATCAATGACCTGGCCAACGGGGATATCTGCGTCGCCCTCGGCTGGTCCGGGGATATACTGCAGGCTGCTGATCGTGCCGCGGAGGCCAAGAACGGCGTGGAGGTCGCTTACGTGATTCCCAAGGAAGGTGCCGCCATGTGGTTCGACATGATGGCGATACCCAAGGATGCGAAGCATCCCGACAACGCGCTGAAGTTTATCAACTACATTCTGCGTCCCGATGTCATTGCAGCAATTTCCAACTATGTCTGGTACGCGAACCCCAACAGTGCGTCGCGACCGCTGGTTGACAAGGAAATTCTCGACGACCCGGGTATCTACCCGACGCCCGAGACCGAGAAGAAACTGTACACCTTCGCGGTACTGCCACCGGCCGTCGACCGGGTCTATACGCGGACCTGGACGCGGGTGAAAACCGGCAAATAAGCCGCGGACCGGGGCAGGGGGGCAGTGGCCTTGCGGCCGCTGCCGCCGCTGCACTTCCTGCCCATATCAGCCGGAGTCATGACTAATGAACACAGAAGTTAACCGACATCGGTGTGCGGCACCCGCCGTGAGTACATCCCGGTATGCGCGACGGCCGCGTCCATGCGATCGACCGTCCCGCACACCGATGTCGGTTAACTTACGCAAGCCCTGGTAATGGGCCAGGATACGCAGACCCGCGATAGCGGCGCGACCGCCCGCACACCGGACGACCGGGTCGAAGATGCGCGCGTCGAGAACTACCTGCAGGTCCTTGGTATCAGCAAGGACTTCGACAATTTCCGCGCCGTCAACGAGGCGAGTTTCAGCATACGCAAGGGTGAGATTTTCGCGCTGCTCGGCGCCTCCGGTTGCGGCAAGTCGACCCTGCTGCGGGTGCTGGCCGGATTCGAAGTGCCGACCGCCGGCAGCATTGTGCTCGACGGGCAGGATATCGCCGGGCTGCCGCCACACCGCCGTCCCATCAACATGATGTTTCAGTCCTACGCGTTGTTTCCGCATATGAGCGTGGAAAAGAATATCGCTTTCGGTCTGAAGCAGGATGGTATGGCCAGGGCGGAGATCGCCGACCGTGTCGCCGGTTTGCTGAAGCTGGTGCGCATGACGGAATACGCGCGGCGCAAGCCGCACCAGCTCTCCGGGGGGCAGCAACAGCGCGTGGCGCTGGCGCGCTCGCTGGCGAAGGGGCCCAAGCTGCTGTTGCTCGACGAGCCGATGGGCGCCCTGGACAGGAAACTGCGCGGCGAGATGCAGCTGGAAGTGGTCGATATCATAGAACGCCTTGGCGTCACCTGCGTCATGGTGACCCATGACCAGGACGAGGCCATGACCATGGCTGGCCGCATCGCCGTCATGGATCAGGGGCGCATTTGCCAGATCGGCGAACCCGGTGACATTTACGAGCAGCCGGCGTCGCGCTTCACCGCCGAGTTTATCGGCTCGGTGAATATCCTGGACGGACGCATTGCCGAGGACTACCCCGATTACGTGGTGATCGCGGGAGACGCGCTTGAAACGCCCATCTACGTCGGGCACGGCGTCACAGGCTTCGCGGAAATGAGTTGTGCAGTCGCTATACGCCCCGAGAAAATGAAACTGAGTCATGACGAGCCGGCGCAGAAGTACAACAAGGCCAGGGGTATCATCCAGGATATCGCCTATTTCGGCAGCCACTCGACTTACTACGTTCGCCTGCCGTCGGGCTTCGTTATGCGCACCATTCTCCTGAATGCGCAGCGCTGGGCGGCCGAAGAGTTTACCTGGAACGACGATGTCTGGATCAGCTGGGGCGACAACTCGGGCGTGGTGTTGACCTCATGAAGGAGGCGGCATGCGAACCATAGCCGCTTCAATCGCCGCCAGGGTTCCGCGTTTCCTCAGGGAGCCCCGTTCACTGCTTATCGCAGTTCCGTATTTCTGGTTGTTCCTGTTTTTCGCCATCCCCTTTCTGATCGTACTGAAAATCTCGTTTGCCGAGGCGCAGATCGCCATGCCGCCTTTCAGCAGCATCCTCGAGTGGACCGGCGAAAAGCTCTCGATCAATCTGAACCTGGGTAACTTCCAGTTTCTTTTCGAAGACGAGCTGTATTACACGGCCTACCTGAATTCGATTCGCATCGCCTTCAATGCCACGCTGCTGTGTCTGCTGATCGGCTACCCCATGGCCTATGTCATCGCGCGCATGCCGCCGTCAAGGCGCAATGTTTTTCTGATGCTGGTGATCCTGCCGTCGTGGACCTCGTTTCTGATCCGTATCTATGCCTGGATCGGCATCCTCAAAAACGAGGGGCTGTTGAACGAAACACTGAAAACGCTCGGCCTGATCGACGCGCCGCTGCACATTCTTCACACCGAGGCCGCGCTGTATATCGGCATTGTCTACGCCTACCTGCCATTCATGGTGCTGCCACTGTACTCCAACCTGGTGAAACTGGATCCGCGTCTGCTGGAGGCCGCCACCGATCTGGGGGCGAGACCCTGGCAGGCGTTCCTGCAGGTGACACTGCCGCTGTCCAGGGCGGGCATGCTGGCCGGGTCGATGCTGGTGTTTATCCCGGCGGTTGGCGAGTTCGTCATACCGGAGCTGCTCGGCGGCGCGGGAACCCTGATGATCGGCAAGGTGCTCTGGCAGGAATTTTTCAACAATCGCGACTGGCCGGTGGCTTCCGCAGTGGCTATCGTCATGTTGTTGCTGTTGACTATACCGATCATGCTGTTTCATCACTACCAGGCCCGGGAGCTGGAAGCGCGATGAGCGCGCGGCCGCGCCGCCCGATATTGCCGCCGCTGCTGATGTGGCTGGGCTTTGTGTTTCTCTATGCACCCATTGTGATTCTGATCGTTTATTCGTTTAACGAGTCGCGCCTGGTCACGGTATGGGGAGGTTGGTCTACCAAGTGGTACATGGAACTGATACAGGACCAGCAGATGATGGACGCGGCCTGGCGCAGCCTCAAGATCGCCTTCCTCACCGCCTGGGCGGCGGTGGTGCTGGGGACCATGGCGGGTATCGTGATGGTACGCTGTCAGCGTTTTCGGGGCCGTACGCTGTTTTCGGGGATGATCACCGCACCGCTGGTGATGCCGGATGTGATTATCGGTTTGTCGCTGCTGCTGCTGTTTGTGAGCATGAGCAAGTGGATCGGCTGGCCAGAAGCCCGCGGTATGGTGACCATATGGATCGCTCACGTGACTTTCTGCACGGCCTATGTCGCGGTGGTGGTGTCGTCGCGCCTTAAGGATTTCGACATGTCACTGGAAGAGGCCGCCATGGACCTCGGCGCGGACCGGCTGAAGACCTTCCTGGTGATCACGCTGCCGATTATCTCCCCGGCGCTGGTCGCCGGCTGGCTGCTGTCTTTCACACTGTCGCTGGATGACCTTGTGATCGCCAGTTTTGTGTCCGGACCTTCATCCACAACCCTGCCGATGCAGGTGTTCTCCTCGGTGCGCCTGGGGGTGAGTCCGAAAATCAATGCATTGGCGACCATTCTCGTCGTGCTCGTCAGTCTGGCGGCGTTGCTCGGCTGGTGGTTGATGCGCCTGGAAGACAAGCGGATGAGACGCGACATGCAGCTCGCTGCCCGCGAGTGAGTCCGTCCGGGTATATGGGCCGCGCGGCTGTATAATGCGCGAATCTCCTGCGGAACGTGGACCTATGAGGCGATCTATCCGGTTTTGCCCCGACTGCGGTCAGGACAGCTTTCGGCCCGAGACCGACAAATCCTGGCGCTGTGCGCATTGTGATTTCATTCTCTACCAGAACACGGCGGCGGCGGTCGCCGCCATTGTTGTTTGCGCCGACGATATTCTCTTCGCCGTGCGCGCCGGGGATCCGCAGGCGGGAAAACTCGATTTGCCCGGCGGTTTTGTGGACAACGATGAAACGGCTGAAGCGGCGTTGGCGCGGGAACTGCGCGAAGAACTGGGCTTGACGGGGATCGGTGCCCGCTACATGGCGTCGTTTCCGAACACCTATCCGTACGGCGGCATCGACTACAAGACCGTGGATTTGATCTATGTTGTGGATCTGTATGAGCGGCCGTCACTGCAGCCTGCCGACGATGTCGCCGGCATACGCTGGGTAAATGCCGGGTCGATTCCATTCGAACAGCTGGCTTTCGGGTCGATTCGCCGGGCCCTGAGATATTTTCAGGAAAGCTACGCCAAACAGCCCGGTGCCTGACAGCTGTTGCCGGCAAGCGCTTATCTCCGGGTGGCCCACCGGCACCAGGGGTTGGCGCTCAAGGCGGCGTTGTAGTAGCGCGGATCGTCGGAGACTTCCTCGCCGAGCCAGTCCGGCTTGTCGAAAGCCTCGTCGTCGTGATCCAGCTCGATTTCGGCCACTAACAGCCCTTCGTTGTCACCGTGAAATTCGTCGATCTCCCAGCGGTGTTTGCCCCGCATCAGCACGTAGCGGGTCTTGCTGATGACGCCCGGCAGGCACAGGCCAAGCAGCGCCTCCGCGTCACCGGGCGGGATCGGGTACTCGAATTCCTGGCGGGCAAGACCCTTGCTGGCACCCTTGATGGTCAGCCAGGCCTGATCGCCACCGAGGCGCACCCTCACGGAGCAGCCCGGGTTCACCGAGAGGTAACCCTGTTTGTAGACGGTCGCCGCCGCGCCGGCGCGCCAGCCGTCGCCGCGGACCAGGAACTTGCGTTCTATTTCAATAGCCATGTGTCAATATAAACACCGATGGCACCCGTTGCGCCAGTGCTGGTTACAGTGTGACTTTCCGGCCGGCCGCGCGCGCTCTGTCAGGTTTCGGGCGAAGACGGCAATAATCCGCGCAGGTGACTCACGGCCGCCAGTAACCCTGCCCGAAACGGGGGGAAGCGGGAGATCAAAAGGCCTATACTTTGCTGACAAACTCACTGTCGGTACCCTCATGTCAGCACCGCTAAGCTACCAACTGGTCGAAACCCGCCTGCAGGAAAAACTCGATAACGGCACCACCCGCTGTCACCTCTGCCTGTGGCGCTGCAAGATCGGTCACGGCCAGCGGGGTTTTTGCCAGGCCCACGTCAACCGTAACGGCACCTTGTACAACCTGTCCTACGGTATTCTCTCGTCCATCGATGTAGACGCGATCGAAGACAAGCCCGTGCGTCACTATCGGCCCGGTACACGGGTGATGTCGGTGGGCAGTTACGGCTGCAGTTTTCGCTGCGGTGGCTGCCACAACCTCGAGATCTCCTGGGGCGTGAGTGCGCTGGACGATCTGGCGCGCGGCGAGTCACGAGAAGCCTGGGTGAAACCGCAATCACTGGTCGAGAGCGCGCTGCGCGCGGGTGTGCAGGGAATCGCTTTCACCTATTCAGAACCCGCGGTGTGGCTCGAGTATGTGATCGACACCGCCGAACTGGCGCACCGCGCGGGCCTGTATACCGTCTATGTTTCCAACAGCTTCATAACCGATGAAGCCCTGGAGCTGGCGGCGCCGCATATCGACGTGCTGTGTTCGGACATCAAGAGCCTGAGCGATGATTTCTACCGCGAGATCTGCCGGCCGGCACGGGTCGAGCAGGTGTTGCACGCGATAAAAAAGGCCCACGATCTTGGTATTCACGTGGAGACCCGCACCAATATCATTCCCGGCAAAAACGATGACCCGGAAGAGCACTATGCCATCGCCGCCTGGGTGCGCGACAACCTGGGCGTGGACAGCCCCTGGCACATCACGCGTTTTTTCCCGGCCTATCAGCTGAGCGAGGTGCCGCCGACACCGGAGCCGGTGTTGTTTGCCGCCCGTGACGCAGCACAGCGCGCGGGGCTGAAAAATGTTTACGTGTATAATGACAAGGGTTGCGACTGCGCCAGCGAGAACCGGCCAGTGGAATCCTGGCTCGGGACCAGTGCCGAAGCACTGCACCAGGTCAAGAAATGCGCAGCCGGTTGCTGCGGTGATGCCGGCGTGCTTCTGAAAAAGTACGAGCAGGGCCGCACGGAACGTTCAGATAGGTAGGGGTTGGTACGATGACGAGAACAGTGCAGTGCGTGGTGTTGAAGGTCGAAGCCGAGGGCCTGGACAGGCCGCCGCATCCGGGTGAGCTTGGCGAGCGGATCTATGCCAACGTCTCGCGGGAGGGTTGGCAGCAGTGGCTGGAGCGGCTGACCATCATCATTAACGAAAACGGCCTGACGACGGCCGATCCGCAGAGCATGGAAATGATCGAAAAACACATGCTGGGATTCTTTTTCGATGAAGGCGACTTCGGCCAGCTCCCGGCGGAGTTTCGTCCGGCGGCCGGCGGCAAGAAATAAAGCCGCGCCTAGCGGGCGGCGGCGGTCATGCGGAACACCGGCGCGACCACAAACGTCAGTCTGGCGTGTGCCGCGCGCAGCGCGCCGATGACCTGTTCGGCTGTCGGGGCGCGGGCAAACAGGTAACCGGGGTACTGGTTGCCTTCCGGCAGTGGCACAAGTTCCTGGCCTTCACGGACGATGATGTCCACTTTTTCGATGTGCGGGACGCGTGACGCGGCGGTGATACCCTCGACCCGTCGCAGAATGCCACCCTGTTTGATCGGCAACATCATCACCCCGCGCGCACCTTCCAGCGGCACGGTTTCCACCGGCCGATCAGTCGCCAGGCCGATGGCCAGGGCTTCGATATGCAGATCCGCTCCGCTGTCCAGCGTGCGGGCGCAGTCTCCGCCGATAGTGCGCGAGGCCACTTCCAGAATCCAGGCATCGTCACGATTGATACGCAGCTCGGCGTGTACCGGGCCGGTGCTGAGACCGTAGACCGCGCAGGCCTGCGCGACCCGCGCCTCGACCCGCGCCCGGGCGTCGTGGTCGAGGCGCGACGGCGTGACATAAATGGTTTCTTCAAAAAACGGCCCGACCAGCGGGTCGGGCTTGTCGAACAGCGCGAGTGTCGTCAGTTCGCCGTGCTTCAGGTAACCCTCGTAGGCGACTTCGATGCCATCGATATACTCCTCAACCAGCAGGTGGGTGCGTTCGAATTCATCAGTGGCGTCCGCGATGATCCTGGCGACGCGCCGACAGGCCTCGACGAACGCCTGTGGGGTGTCGGCGCGGATAACGCCGCGGCTCGCGGACAGGTTCAGCGGTTTGATCACGCACGGCCACGGCAGGCCCGCCATCTGGCTCTCCAGCGGCTTGCCCAGATCTATAAGGCAGTGAAGGGGTACCGCGCAGCCGGCAAGCGACAGGTGCGCGCGCGCCAGATCCTTGCGGCGCGACAGGCGCGCCGCTGCCGGGGGATTGTGGGGCAGGCCCAGCTCCCCGGCCGCCCGGGCGGCAATCTCCACGGTGCTGTCGTCGCTGCCGAGTATGCCGGCGAACGGCGCCGCGCGGGCGACATCGAGAATCTGTTGTACGGCGGTGTCGGGGCGGTCCAGATCGAGGTGCAGGCCCTGGCGGACCTCGGTAGTCAGCGAATGCTCGCCGCGCGAGCCCAGCAGTACGTCCAGTCCCATCTGCCGGGCGGCGTTAAGGTAGGGCGCGATGCGATAGCTGCTGGGCTGGGCGACGAGCAGTAAGCGTGGTCTGCTCAGGCGCAGCCGCCTCCGGCCGCGCCACAGGCGCCGCAGGTCCCGGCGCCACCGGTTTTCGCGAACACGTTTTTGAATACGAAACTGCGATTCGCGCCCTGCGTCTTGTAGTCGATTTCCACACCTTCCAGGAAGCCGAGTGCGACCGCATCGATGTAGATTTTCATACCGTCCTGCTCCAGCACACAGTCGTTGGGCATGGGCTCCTCGACGAAGGTCATACCGTAGGACATACCGCCGCAGCCGCCACCGGAGACGAAGATGCGTATCCCGTTCACGCCGTGTTCGTTCTCGGTGAGCGCGATCAGCTGCTGGACAGCCTCCGGAGAAACTTTGAGTTCGTTGGTTAACTGCGATTTGAACTGCGCTTCGGCCATGGGTATCACCTTGTCATGAACAGCGGAAAGTAATAGCTGTGATTTTAGCACGGCTGCGAGGCCGACCGCCAAGCAACCCTGGCAACGTTGGTGGAATAGGTCCGGCGGCGTCACCGTTTCACGGTGGTTTCCGCGGTACTCTCGCAGAGCGGCCGTTGTGTCCCGGCGTGCACCGCGCCCGCTGTTGAGAACCGTTTGCGGCCAGGCTCCCCGGACGAGGATTTCGGTGCCGGCGATACCGGTCGGGGTCGGCCTGTTCGCCCTAGCCGGTGCCCCGCGAAGACATCAGCATATCGTTGAGTGTGCGGGCGGCGTTCGACAGCGTGCGGTCCCGGTGGTACACGGTTCCCAGGGCGCGTCGCAGTGCCAGCTCCTTGATCGACAGCGCCCTGATCTGGTCGTCCAGCATAGTCACCGGCAGCAGTCCCCAGCCGATGCCCACTGAAATGAGCATTTTGATGGTTTCCAGGTAATTGATCGACAGCGCGACATCCAGTTCGAGATTCAGTGTCGCAAAAACCTGTTCGGCGATCTGCCGGGTGAAGGTGTTGGCCGCCGGCAGGATGGCGACATGGGCGGCGAGGTCGCTGAGCGCAGGGCGCCTTGTTTTCGCCAGCGGGTGGTCTTCCGAGACGGCGATGGTCAGCGGATCGTCCCAGATTTTTTCGACCTGCAGTACCGCGGCCGGGGAGAGCGGCAGGGTGACAATGGCGAGTTCCAGTTCGCCCGTTTCAACGGCGTGGCAGGCCGCTTCGGAATCCATAAAACGGATATCCAGGCGCACTTGCGGGTAGCGGTGTACAAACTGCTTCAGGACCGGCGGCAGGCGGTGCAGGCCGATGTGGTGGCTGGTGCCGAATCGCAGGCTGCCGTGCACCTTGCCGCTCAGATTGGACAGGGTGCGCACACTGTCTTCCAGTTCCAGCAGAATGTTGCGGGCCCGCGGCAACAGGGTCTGTCCGGCTTCCGTGAGGCTGACGGTCCGGCCGATGCGGTCGAACAGGCGTGTCTGAAGTTCGTTTTCCAGCGCAGAAACGCGTTTGCTGATTGCGGGCTGGGTAAGGAACAGGTGCTCCGCCGCCCGCGAAAACGAGCCCGCATCGGCGACAGCGACAAACGCCTTGAGTGCCGAGATATTCATTGCCTTCAGTGTTCCTGTTGATGCCCAATGTATTCCAACTAGTTATAGAATACATGAAAAAGCTAAATTTGTGTTATCCGGTAGCCAGCCGTAGACTCTCTCATCAATCTGGAGAGAGTGATGGCCGGCAGAACGCTTTACGACAAAATATGGGACGCGCACCTGGTCCGCGAAGACGCGGATGGTACAGCGCTGCTCTACATCGACCGCCACCTTGTCCACGAGGTGACCTCGCCGCAGGCGTTCGAGGGGCTGCGGCTGGCCGGGCGCACGCCCTGGCGCGCCGCTTCCGTGCTCGCAGTGCCTGATCACAATGTGCCAACCACCGGACGCAGTAGCGGGGTCGGCGGTATTGCCGACCCGGTCTCGCGCGTGCAGGTCCAGACCCTGGATCAGAACTGTGAGGACTTCGGCATCAATGAATTCCACATGAATGATGTACGCCAGGGTATCGTGCATGTCATCGGCCCCGAACAGGGCGCCACCCTGCCCGGTATGACGGTAGTCTGCGGTGACTCGCATACCTCAACGCACGGCGCGTTCGGTGCGCTGGCGTTCGGCATCGGCACCTCCGAAGTCGAGCACGTGCTCGCCACTCAGTGCCTGATCCAGAAGAAATCGAAAAACATGCAGGTGCGGGTGGAGGGCGCCCTGGGCCCCGGTGTGACAGCCAAGGACGTTGTGCTGGCGATTATCGGCAATATCGGCACTGCGGGTGGTACCGGCTACGCTATCGAATTCGCGGGCGAGGCGATCGCCTCGCTGTCCATGGAAGGGCGCATGACGGTGTGCAATATGGCCATCGAGGCCGGCGCGCGCGCCGGCATGGTGGCAGTCGACCAGACCACCATCGATTACGTGGCCGGTCGGCCGTTCGCGCCGGCCGGCTCGACCTGGGAGCGCGCGGTTGCGGCCTGGCGTGATCTGCACAGCGATGCCGACGCAGCGTTCGACCGCGTAGTGACGCTTGACGCCGCCGATATCTATCCGCAGGTCACCTGGGGCACATCGCCGGAAATGGTCGTCCCCGTCAATGCCGTGGTGCCGGACCCCGACCGGGAACCGGACCCGGTCAAACAGAACGGGATGCGCAAGGCGCTCGCCTACATGGACCTCGAACCCGGCACTCCCATTGCCGCCATCGGCATCGACAAGGTATTCATCGGGTCCTGCACCAATTCGCGTATCGAGGATCTGCGTGCCGCGGCGGCGGTGGCCCGCGGCCGCCGGGTCGCGGACAACGTCAAGCTGGCAATGGTGGTGCCCGGGTCGGGCCTGGTGAAACAGCAGGCCGAGGCGGAAGGGCTGGATGAGGTTTTTCTCGCTGCGGGTTTCGAGTGGCGCGAGCCCGGTTGTTCGATGTGCCTGGCCATGAATGCCGACCGGCTGGAAGCCGGCGAGCGTTGCGCGTCGACGTCCAACCGGAATTTCGAAGGTCGCCAGGGCGCCGGTGGCCGGACTCACCTGGTGAGCCCGGCAATGGCCGCGGCCGCTGCAGTGACCGGCCATTTTGTCGATGTGCGCGAACTGAGCAGCAACCCGTAGCAGCGGCGCGAGCCGCGCAGATACTCGAGAGCAGATGCCATGGAAAAATTTACCCGCCTTGACGGTCTGGTCGCCCCGCTGGACCGGCCCAACGTCGACACCGATGCGATTATCCCCAAGCAATACCTGAAGTCGGTCAAGCGCAGCGGTTTCGGCCCCAACCTGTTCGACGACTGGCGCTACCTGGAACCGGGCGAGCCTGGCCAGGACCACAGTCAGCGCACGCTGAGCAGGGACTTTGTGCTCAACCAGCCGCGCTACGCGGGCGCGCAAATCCTGCTGGGGCGGGAAAATTTCGGTTGCGGCTCGTCGCGCGAGCACGCCGTGTGGGCCCTGGAGGACGCAGGCTTTCGCGTGGTGATTGCGCCGGGGTTTGCCGACATCTTCCACAACAACTGTTTCAAGAACGGCGTGCTGCCGATTGTGCTGGACGCCGCGACCATGGACCGCCTGTTCGATGCGGCGGCGCGAACCGAGGGTTATCGCCTGCAGGTGGATCTGGAAGCGCAGACGATCACCACGCCGGACGGTGATTGCATCCGCTTCGAGGTCGACGAATTCCGCCGGCATTGCCTGCTGAACGGACTCGATGACATCGGACTGACCCTGCAGCATGCTGCTGCGATCAGGGCCTACGAAGCAAGGCGCAAACAGGAGGCGCCGTGGCTGTTTTGACAGCTGCGACGTTAAGCGACACAGTAACGGGTTTATTGATGGACAGGATGGCATGACTAAGAACATTCTCGTATTGCCGGGCGACGGTATCGGTCCGGAAATTGTTGCCGAAGCAGTCAAGGTGCTGGATAAACTGAAGGCGGACGGTCTGGACATTTCACTGGACGAAGGTCTGGTGGGCGGGGCGGCCTATGACGCCAAGGGCCATCCGCTGCCGAAAGAAACGCTTGCGCAGGCGCGCCGGGCGGACGCCATTCTGCTGGGCGCGGTCGGCGGCCCCCGATACGAAAGTCTGGAGCGGCCGCTGCGCCCGGAACAGGGTCTGCTGACGCTGCGCGCCGAATTGCAGCTGTTTGCCAACCTGCGCCCGGCGATCCTCTATCCCCAGCTCGCCGAGGCTTCGACACTCAAGCCCGAGGTGGTTGCGGGGCTGGACATCATGATCGTGCGCGAGCTCACAGGCGGTATTTACTTCGGTCAGCCGCGCGGTGTGCGCGAACTCGAGAACGGCGAAAAGGAAGGCTTCAACACGCTGGTGTACAGGGAATCCGAAATCGAGCGTATCGGGCGCCTGGCCTTCGAGATCGCCCGCAAGCGCGACCGGAGAGTCTGCTCAGTCGACAAGGCCAACGTGCTGGAAGTTACCGAACTCTGGCGCCAGACGATGATACGGGTTGCCAACGATTACCCGGATGTGGCATTAAGCCACATGTATGTCGACAATGCCGCGATGCAGCTGGTGCGGGCGCCGAAGCAGTTCGACGTCATGGTGACGACTAATATGTTCGGTGACATCCTGTCGGATGCAGCCGCTATGCTGACAGGTTCGATCGGTATGTTGCCGTCGGCGTCGCTGGACGCGCATGCCAAGGGCCTGTACGAGCCCATCCACGGCTCGGCCCCCGATATCACCGGGCAGGGCGTCGCCAACCCGCTGGCGACGATCCTGTCGGTGGCCATGATGTTGCGATACAGCTTCGGCGAGGCGGTTGCCGCCGAGCGCGTCGAAGCGGCCGTTGGCAGCGTGCTGGACCAGGGTTTGCGCACGCCGGATATCGCCGCGAACGGACAGCCGACCGTCGGAACCGCCGAGATGGGCAACGCGGTTGTCGCTGCGCTGAATGCGTAAGGCAAAAGGGTGCGGGCAAACGTACCGTGGCCTGTATAATCAGGCGATCAACCCGCTCCGGGGAGGGCAAGTCCGGCAACCGGCGGCATGAGGTCGGGCGGCGCTACGCCGAGCCTGGCGGCAGCCAGCGGGGTTTGACCGCGACTGTGCCGGGTTTTACTGCGTTCAGCCCGACCTGCAATCGCACAACTTTTTCAGGAGTCATGTAATGAGTCGTACATTCGATGTCGCCGTCGTCGGTGCCACCGGGGCAGTCGGTGAGGTCATGCTGGAAATTCTCGCCGAACGCGAGTTCCCGGTCGGCCAGGTCTATCCGTTGGCGAGTGAGCGGTCTGCCGGTAAGCGGGTAGGTTTCAAGGGCAAGAACCTCACCGTTCAGAATCTCGCCGACTTCGATTTCTCCAAGGTGCAGATCGGGTTGTTCTCCGCGGGGGCATCCATCTCCGCAGAGTATGCGCCAAAGGCCGCCGCGGCCGGTTGCGTGGTGGTGGACAACACCTCGCAGTTTCGGTACGACGACGACATCCCGCTGGTGGTACCGGAGGTCAATCCGGAAAAGATCGCAGACTATAAGGCGCGCGGCATTATCGCCAACCCCAATTGCTCCACCATTCAGATGCTGGTGGCGCTGAAGCCTATCTATGACGCGGTCGGTATCGAGCGCATCAATGTCTGTACCTACCAGGCGGTTTCGGGAACCGGGAAGGAAGCCATTGAAGAACTGGCGAAACAAACCGCAAACCTGTTGAATACCAAGCCGGTCGAGTGCGAGGTCTACCCCCGGCAGATCGCCTTCAACGTGCTGCCGCACATCGATGTGTTCATGGACAACGGCTACACCAAGGAAGAGATGAAAATGGTCTGGGAAACCCAGAAGATCATGGGCGATTCATCGATCCAGGTGAACCCGACCGCCGTGCGCGTGCCGGTGTTTTTCGGTCACTCGGAAGCGGTACACATCGAGACCCGCGACAAAATGACCGCCGCTCAATGTCGGGAGTTGCTGTCTGCGGCTCCGGGCGTGGTGGTCCTGGACGAGCACGCCGATGGCGGATACCCTACAGCGGTTTCCGAGGGGGCAAACCACGATCCGGTGTACGTAGGTCGCATTCGTGAAGATATCTCCCACCCGAAAGGTTTAGATTTGTGGGTGGTCGCCGATAATGTGCGCAAAGGGGCAGCCCTGAACAGTATTCAGATTGCTGAAATACTGGTAAAAAACTACCTCTGAGATATGCTTCCGGGGGTCTGGTTGGCGGGGCTGCCAGTCGCGTACACGTTCCGGTCGGGAGAACGGCCGGGTTCGCCATGATGTGCGAACGAGGGAAAAAGGGGACCTTTATGTTCAGGAAATCGGCCTTGGCAATGGCTATGCTGGGGGCAGTTGCCAGCACTAACGTGGTTGCGCTGGGACTTGGAGAGATAGAGTTAAAATCGGCTTTAAATCAGCCGCTTAATGCAGAGGTCGCGCTCCTTTCGGCCACTGGCCCGGAACTCCAGGAAGTCAAGGTTTCGGTCGCGTCGGCCGAGGCTTTCGCCAACGCGGGCATCGATCGCCCGCTGTTCCTCAACAAACTCGAATTCACCGTCAGCAATAATGCCGCGGGCAAGCCGGTGGTGCGCATCACCAGCCGTGACGTGGTGCGTGAACCTTTTCTGGATTTCCTGCTGGAAATTTCCTGGAGCAAGGGCCGCCTGGTGCGCGAATACACCGTGCTGGTCGATCCGCCGGTGACCATGCCGGCACCGGCGCCCGTAACCCAGGCTCCGGTCGCGCAGACCGCGGTCCCCGGCGTCGGCGCGCCGATGGCAGCGCCAGCGCGTCGCGTCACCCACACCGCGCAGATGCCGCCGGTGTCCAGGTCGCCGGGCGAATACGGTCCCACCCGGCGCCACGATACCCTGTGGAGCATCGCCGAAAGCGTGCGTCCCGACAGCGGTGTGAGCGTCGAGCAGACCATGCTGGGTCTGTTACATGCCAATCCCGAAGCTTTCATCGACAACAATATCAACAACCTCAAAGAAGGTTACGTGTTGCGCGTGCCCACCCGTGAGGAATTGACATCCATCAGTCGTGGCGAGGCCGCGCGCGAATCGCGCGCGCAGTATGCCGCCTGGCGTGCGGCCCACAACCAGCCGTCGGTGGCGCAGGCTGATGCCGGCACAGCGACCGAGAGTGCTGCGGGCACAGCGGTAGCGGCTGCGCCGGCTGCCGGCGCCGAACCCAGCCTGCAGCTGGTCGCACCCGACGCCAGCGAAGAGTTCGCGGGCACCGCGGGCGGCGAGGCACTGCAGTCCATGCAGAAAGACCTGATGATGGCCAACGAGGCGCTCGAGGAACAGCGCCGTCAGAGCGAAGATATGTCCGGCCGTCTGTCCATGCTCGAAGATCAGATTGCCAATATGCAGCGCCTGATCCAGCTCAAGGACAACGAACTGGCCCGTTTGCAGGCACTGAGCGCAGGGGAATCGCCCGTGGCGCCGGCGGATGTCGCGCCAGCCGATGGCACAGCGTCGCAGGCCGCAGCCGAGGCACCCCCGGCGGCTGAGGATGGTGCCGGAGGTCCGGCCGAGACACCGGCCGAGGCGGGCGCAACGGCTGCAGTGCCCATGGAACAGGGCGATGCGGTGACCATGGAAGGATCGTCGATGGCTGGTCCTGCAGAGGATGCGGCGCCAACCGAAGGCGTGCAGACGATGGGCGGCAGCGAGGCACCTGCTGCCGAGAACGTCCCTGCC
>Ga0315540_10000088_pt1 | contig 44683 bp, 42 predicted proteins | sample SalMarSW160110MG_FD_203677 | JGI IMG/M metagenome (GOLD analysis project Ga0315540, IMG submission 203677) | Salt marsh sediment microbial communities from the Plum Island Ecosystem LTER, Massachusetts, United States - Salt Marsh Sediment SW1601-10 ...
GACCATCTCTTGTGACCCCCACTTGCGTCTGCTATAATCTCGCCACGACGGGCGCGTAGCTCAGCCGGTTAGAGCGCACGGTTCACATCCGTGAGGTCGTTGGTTCGAGTCCAATCGCGCCCACCTTGCCGGCTCGTCAAGGACGCCGGCCGCCTCGGGGCGGCGTCTTGTTTCCCTCACCCATTGCCCCCGGAAGGGGGGGCTAAGATCCTTGGCCGTTCGCCCCGACGGGCTGCGCCCGCAGGGCGGCGGCCTGAACAGAGTACGAGTCAATTGCCAGCCGAGCTGTCTTTGTTGTTCCTGGTACCGCCCAGCTTGACCTCTTTCCCCCAGGACAACTATCGGTGCACGACGTGGTCTTCGGCTGTAGCAACACGGTCCAGGTTGGGGGAGGTTTCAAGCTTCGCTTCCAGTGAGTGGCCGCCCGAGGAATCGCTCAGATCAAGAAACAAGAAACCTACTCCTCAGCTATGCAACCGATCCAGACAAGTCTGCTCGGGGCATGATTGAAGCTCCAAGAATTGGGTCCGATACCAGTACGGCTGGAAAGTGCCGCAGGCGAAGACGATGAGCTTGCCGTGATGGTGAGTGTGAGCATCTGGGGGGCGCTCAACGTGCGGTTGAGGGCGAATTCCATCACGGCGCCGCCGCATGAATGCGCAGCCAGCCAGGTGTCCACAGGACCAGGCCGGATAGGTTGAAGCGGAATCACCCGTGGCCAGAGCTCGAAGACCACCATTGCTACAGAGGCAGAGGAAACGCAAGCCTTCTCCTCGGCGATGCGGAAGCGAGCTCCGTGTTCAGCCAGGCCCCAAGGCCCGGCCCTGCTAGAAACAACAATCCAAGACCGAGAAATGTAGCGAATCGATTCCAAGCACGCATGCCGGTGAGCTTCGTCTCCCTGACGATCCTTTCCCGATGGTTCAAGCTCCGTTTCGAGGACGACAATATCGTGGGGGGTGTTCATAGGGTGCAGCAACTTCGGCTACCACCGCAGACTGGCAGCTGAGAGAGTCGCTCGATAGCATGATGCGGATGCCGACCCATTGATGTATGAAGTTGTACAATCAGGCCAACGAGACGGCCAAGTTCCTCATCTGTGTGATGTCGGCCGGGTGCCCATACAAATGGCACCAGTGTTCCGACCCGCGTGCAATCGCTTCACATCTAGCAAGTCCTCTCCAAGGGTCGCTGGTGAGGTGTAGAAGCATCAGGTTCGGCACACACCTGGCCACACGGGACCTTGTGGCGCCCATGAACGGATGAATGGTCTGCCTGGTAGATAATGGGGAACCTAGTGTGCGGGCGGACATCTTTGCCCCCGTTTCCTGGTTTGGGTCACGATCCTCAGGAGTGCCATGATCGGATTTGCCGGATACCTACTCCGCCGCCTGGTTGCTGTTCCCATCACCCTCTTCATCATCTCGGCGATAATTTATGGGATCGCCTACCTTGCTCCGCCCGAGGCGAGAGCCCAGCTCTACATGCCTGTCGGGGGGAAAGGTGACCCTCAGCTTCTAATCGAGCGCATTATCAAGGAGCAAGGACTGCGGGATCCATATCCGGTGCAATATGCCAGATGGCTTGATGATATCGCGCATGGTGATTGGGGTTGGAGCCCGACCATGCGTAACGACGTGCTTCTGAGTCTGACCACCCGTCTGCCAGCCACGGCAGAACTCACTCTGTATTCGGTTCTTTTGTTGGTCCCGCTGGGCCTGGTGGCCGGTGTCGTGACCGGTTCCCACTCGGATGGCCTTGCCGACCGGGCGTTCAGGGCCGCCGCCTATTCGGCCACGTCGATCCCTCCCTTCGTGCTGGGGTTGGTGATGATGGCTATCCTCTATGCGGGATTGCACTGGTTCCCGCCCGGTCGGCTTGATCCCGTGATGGCCTTGGGAGTCAGAAGTCAAGGTTTCACCCACTATACGTGGCTGCTTACGGTGGATGGCTTGCTAAATGGGCGCTTGGACATTGCCTTGGACGCGGGCCGCCGGTTGGTTCTGCCGGTGATCGCACTCGCCTTGGGCCAATGGGCCACACTGGGGCGGCTTACGCGGGTTTCAGTTATGGAGGCGCTTCAGCAGGACTATGTTGTGTTCGCGCGGGCCTTGGGTGTCTCAGAACGCAAGATCCTTTGGCAGTATGCGTTGAAGAATGCGCTCATTCCGCCCTTGGCCAGTACGGCCCTCTCCGCCGCATCGTTAGTTACGGGGGTCTATGTCATCGAAGCCGTGTTCAACTACCCCGGGATTTCGGAGGTCATTCGGCGGGGCATGGGCCTCACGCCCGATGTCAACCTGGCGCTGGGCTTCGCCATCTTCAGTGTCTTCCTCGTTCTCCCGATAATGTTCTTGCTCGACATAGTCCAGGGAGCCGCAGATCCGAGGCTGCGAGAAGGCGATTCGATCTAGTGGACTTGCTGCGGACTTTGACAAAACAGCGTCGCGGAGCCATCGGCGTCTGGCTGATTGCCCTGTTTGCATCTGTGGCAATCATCGCCCCCGTTCTTTCCCCCACTCCCAATCCAGATCAAATCACCGTCAAGGAAATCATTGGCCCACCCATAGGCCCAAGAGGAGCTCATATCCTGGGTACGATGCGAGGGGGGCTTGATGTGTTTCACGGCATCGTCTGGGGAACACGCTCCGCCATTCAGATCGGCCTTATTGTGACGGTAACGGCGGCAGCCTTCGGGGGGCTCGTCGGCACAGCCATCGCCTATGCGGGCGGCAGAATCCAGGGGCTGGTCTTGCGCATCATCGATGCCATGGTCGCCTTCCCAATTCTGGCGGGAATCGTCCTTTTCTATCAGGTCCTCCTGCCGGGGACCAAGCTTGAGGCCATGCTCCATGGGCCCTCAGAAGTGCTGGGCCTCAATCCACTTGTGCTTGGGCTCATCGCGTTTTCTTGGCTACCCTACGCGCGCATCTCAAACGACAGCGTCTCTTTGCTGATGAAGGCCGAATTCATCACGGCGGCCAAGGCGATCGGCGCCGGTGATGCTCGCATCATCCTACGCCACCTGATCCCGAATGCGATATCGCCCATCCTAACCCTGGCTGCCAGGGACGTGGGTGCCGTGGTGGTGTTGGCCGCCGGCTTCTCGTTCCTTGGTATTCCGGGCGGACCTTTGTGGGGCGAGATCATTGTGCAGGGTCGGGATTGGATCATCGGTGCTGGTGGGAATCCACTGACCTACTGGTGGACGTGGATTCCAGCTACCGTGATACTTATCGTCTTCGGAGTGGCCTGGGCGATGGTCGGCGACAGCGTCAGCGACGCGTTGGACCCTCACCGCAGCCGGGCGAGGCTGGGTACGGAGACCGTGGGTCGTCCATAAGCGTGTCTTCCTGGGATTAGTATCCTGCGTCTCTCTTTCCTGGTGGGCTGATCAACCAACGCCATCAGCCGAGGCTGCAGCCCTCAAGCGGAGAGCTGCCGGTGCGGCCGGCAACGGAGTTAGGCCGACACGAGCATGTTGGCTTGAACGCTCGACTGGGACATGGGGGAAGTGGAAATGCACTTCCACCCCTATCCACACGTCCCCCAGATGGTCGACGGGGAGAGCACAAGGCCCATCTTCCAGTTCAGGGAAGTAGCCGAGGCACTCTCAACCACTCGTTGGGATATTGATGCACTTGTCGGGCTTGGTTATTCAGAGCCGGTGGTCGATCCTGCTACAGGACTATGGATCATGTTGTCCAAATGATCAGGACGGCTCCAGAAGCTGGGACGAGTATGAAGACTGACTTCCAAGGGATGGTCACCAGGTGGTTTTCATACATCGCGGAGGAGTTCGGATTCTCCCAAGAGAACACCCGATACTGGTCCAACGAACTTGAGATCCTTATACTCCACGAACGCGAGATGCCAGGGAATGAGATTCTCGGCATCTACTTCTCCCGAACCGACGAACCGGATTCTCCAAGACTACCGTTCGACTGGCTTCTCTACTATCTAGAGAACAAGGAAACAGAGTTCTAGATCACAGGAAGATCGCTCGCAAAGAATGTCCAATACTTTGCGGAAATCTTGAGGAAGAAGGCAGGCGTACTACTGCTGAATCCCGAAGAATGGTGGATTCCTGCCCTCAAGTTCAGGTTGAGGGTTTGGGAGCAACGGCACCATACGTCTCACTCGGTGACATTCGATCACATTTACGAATACATACGGAGAAAGGAGGCAGGCGGATCGACCTGATTTAGGGGTTTACAGCATGAACTGATCCGAAGTGCCCCTACCACGCTCCCGACGGAGGACCGAGGCCACGTCACTCGCACAAGTTACAAATCAAGTGCTCCGGTGCAGGAAACCGGTCCCGCGTGATAACATATTTCGGAACCGAAGCAACCTACCATAACCGACTCCAGAGAGGGTCTTTTCGCCCCAACCGTAGACCACACGGATCGTCTGTAGACCTGTAGTCATGGATCGTTTCTAGGCTAATCCGTGAGGTCAGGGGTTGAGAAGTCACGGATGACGGTTCACATCCGTGAGGTCGTTGGTTCGAGTCCAATCGCGCCCACTGTAGACCACACGGTTCGTGTTTTCGGCCATCCGTGTGGTCTCTTCTTTGCCTAGAATCTCCCCTTCTCAGTGTGCTTTGTGCGCGGCCGCTTTCCGTGACCTCATGAATCAGGGCCGAATAGCTAGGGATGGTTGGCTGCATACTGCATGCGCGGGACAGCTGTGTCAACCACGGTTGGTGCGGAACGATGAGATCCCTTGCTTGACCCAGCAAATGAGGAGAACTGACCGGGTCAGGGACGGCCAGACCGGGAATGTCTTCGATTCGCCTGCTCGTCCCCCAGCTGCGCCAGCGTCAAAGCGCGAGCGAACTGGACCAAGCGGACTCTGTTTAACGAACGAGCCGGACAAGAGCTCTATCCCCGCCCCCCCATCGTCAGGGCCATGATGGCCTTCTGCACATGCAACCGATTCTCAGCTTGTTTGTAGATGATCGAGCGGGGTCCATCGATGACGACATCATCGGCTTCATGGCCTCGGTCGATGGGCATGCAGTGCATATAGACGGCGTGATCTTTAGCCAAGCCCATCTTGTCCTCGGTTACTCGCCAGTCTTCATGCTCTTCCGCCATCGCTTCAACTTCTTCCTCGTCCTCGGTCACCATAATGGGTCCCCAGGACTTCGGGTATAGAAAATCTGCGTCCGTGAAAGCCTCATCCATGTCGTGCGTTTCCGTGAATTCCACTCCCGCTTCGTCCGCGAACGATCGCGCCCTTTCCATGACCTCCGGCATCAATTGATAGCCCTCAGGGTACGCGAGCGTGACGTCCATACCGAATCTCGGCATGAGCCAGACAAGTGACTGGGGAACCGAAAGTGGCCGAACGTATTTGGGAGCATAGGTCCAGGAGACGACAAATTTGCGTTTGCGCAAGTCGCGCCCAAAGAGCTCGACCAGGGTCATCAGGTCTGCCATCGCCTGGCAAGGGTGGTCCACATCGTCCTGCATATTGATGATGGGGGCGTCTGCATGCTTGCCCATCTCGTACAGGTATTTGTTGCCAATCCCAGTCCGGCAGTCGCGAATAGAGATCCCGTTTCCATACGAGCTCAAGACAATCCCCGTGTCTTTCGCGTTTTCTCCATGCCCAATTTGGGTGGCTTTAGGCTCCAGGTAGATTGCGTGGCCACCAAGCTGGGTCATCCCCGTTTCAAACGAGTTGCGCGTGCGGGTGCTCTCTTCAAAGAAGAGCATGTAGAGGGTCCGTGCTCGCAAGATGTGGTCGTGAGGTACTCCCATGGCAAACTCGCTTTTCAGGCGGAGGGCCAGCTCCAGGACGGTGTCGAGGTCCTCGACCGTCCAATCAGGGGTGCAGATAAAATCCTTCTGGAATAGCTTTGTGTTCATGGATGTCTCCTAGCTCTGTGAGTGGAATAATGAGGAGCCAACTGAGAGATATGTCATTGCTGCTGGACGTAGACAAAAGGGAACATCGCGTAGAAAGCTGCCGCCTTCTCCAATTTCAACAGATCAACTTGATCATCCGGCGTATGGACAAATCTCTCCTCTTGTGGTCCAAAACCGAGCGTGGGGATGCCAGCTTCGCCAGCCGAATAGGTTCCGTCGGTGCTGAACTCCCATACCCCCACCGGAGGCGCATCCCCCCAAAGAGCTATCGCCGTCGCCCTGCCTGCCTCCAACAGAGGATCATTCAATTCCATCATCCAGCCCGGATAGAAACTGGGGCCGTCCAGGCGAAGACCGGTATGGGTAAGGACAGGCTGATCAGGAATCTTGGCCGAGGCCCCAAGGGGCTCGACCACAGCCCGAATTGCGTCCAGAACGTCCTCCCTCCGCACGCCCGGAGCCAGGCGCCGATCGACCGCGATTTCGCACCAGCTCGGGACCGAATTTGGCGTGTGCGGTCCTTCGATCAACGTGACCACCTGGGTGTCTCGGCCAAACAAAGGATCATCCGGCAGCTGGCGGTTCATGTCTTCCAGGGCTTGTATGACAGGAAGCATCTTCAGCAATGCGCTCTCACCAAGCTGCGGTTGGCTGGCATGCGCCGCCTCGCCAGTTGTGCGGATTCGCACCTCGCAACGTCCGCGTTGACCTCGACGGAGACAAAGGTCGCTGGCTTCTGCCAGCAGAACGCAGTTGGGGCGCAAGCCATCTCTTTCGACCAGTGCGCGCAAAGCAAATCCCTCAGCGTCTTCTTCAAGCGTGGCCCCCATGATGATCAAAGTGCAGTCGAGGTGAAGGTTTAGGGTCTTGATTATGGCCGCCCCGTACACGATCGACGCCACCCCTGCTTTGCAGTCAGAAGCACCCAAGCCCCACATGGCGCCACCCTCGACGACAGGGGTCAAAGGCGGGTGCTGCCATTCGTTCTCGTCGGCCACTTCGTTGGTATCCAAATGCGCGTTATAGAGAATGATTGGTTTACCCTGCCCCATCCGGCCAAGTGCATTGCCGGCGCTGTCCATCCAAACCTCATCGCAGCCGATGGCACGAAGCTCGGCCAGGGTCCTTTCCACGGCTTCGCTCTCGCATCCCGTATAGCTGCGGATGCGAATCAGGTCGGCGAGGAATCGCTGCTGAGCACTGGACAGATCGGCCGCCGCTTGACACACCCGCATGGCCAGGTCTTCTGGGGGAAATGTTGCCACTGTCGCCTCCTCAGGCTTTTGTCTAGCCTGGCTCAGATCAAGGGACGCAGTCAAGGCACTTTGGCAGAAGGCTTCTTGCTCGCGCCCTGGTCTCAGGTTGCAGCATACGCCGAGTCTGGGAAAAAGCCCTTCCGCACTCAAGGCAAGCTCGCCTTGACAGAAATCATGCCTTCACACATCGGATCGGTTCGATGGCCCATAGCCACCCCAGCCGCGACAAGCTCTGGCACGGACGCAATGCCGCCCCTGACTTCGCAGTTTGAACGGGGCATGTGGGTCATCTTGATCCCTCATTGAGCCATCAGTTCCACTTCGGAAGGGTCCAACCGGATACACTGGGACGCCAACATTTTGGGTGGCGCAACCCCAAACTATCGCAGAAGGCGATCGTCCTTGGGCCATGGGTTTCGAGCGTGTGTTCGGGTTCATATCTTCCTACGGAGACGTGCATATGAGTGAGGCCGTTCAGCGATTTCCCCAGCTTGAAAGCCTGTCGGATGAAGGACTCCGAACAAGTGAAGGTCGTATGAATACACACAAGCCCGCCAACCCGTCCCCCTGCGGATTGGCACGCTCTCACGAACTCGGCGTTCTCCTTGAGTCCAAGCTGGCCGTTAACATCGCTCACCCGCTGGGTAGCCTCGAACGACAGCTTGACCGAATCCCATGCCCTTGAACGACCTCAGCCTGCAGGGAAATGCAACCAAGCAAAGCGCTTGGAGCCTCGAGGATGTCACAGAAGCCGGTGACCCCGCAGGCAAGCATCCGACTGCACTGCATGTCGGTGGCGGCTTGGATCATGGGATGGTCAAGGGGGTCCTCCACCCAGGGCCACCAAAACGACTCCTTAAAAGGCCAGAAGCCGGAAGGGGATACGGCCAAGGGGATCACGTGCGCTAGGACGCTATACAAAATGAGTGTGTCCATTGACAAACCCGGGGGAAAGGACCCGGCTTGGCGCCTCTCTTTCGCCGCCGTTTGGACATTTCTTGCGTAGGGTGGTGTGTTTGCCCACATCAGCCACCGTTGAGCCGACGACGCGTACCCCCAACCGGGCCTGGGAGAGTCGCCTGGGGTATCGGTCGTGAAATCTGGCAGGATCAACAATCCATCGGGGGCTTCCACCACAAGTTCACCTCAAGATTCACGCACATCGACTCTTCATTTGAGAAACATGCATATCGACCTTGTCATTGACAAGCCAGCATGGAATTCTATCAGGTGTCCGCCCGCATCAAGGCTGGGACCGTGGCTCTTCCGCCCAGCCCAATCAGCGTTGCACACTGATTCTCAGAGCTGGCACAATGTCCGGATCTGATTGATTCCGCAGACTGCACTGCCATCCACTCCGCCTCTTCCAAGCTCAACGGACGCATGAGCTCACAAGGAGCAACTATCATCGCTTGGTCACTAGGCGTCAAGTCACACTGGACAAGTGTCGACACCTCCAGAATTAGCTTAGCACATTCTCCTAGGTGGGTGAGCGGGACAATCTTGCCCGATAGCAACAATCGTGAGGGGAGTGCCGAGGATTGCCTCTGAGCTTCCCGGCACCAATGACGGGAGCAGCTACGACCCCGAAAAGCGATAGTGACGAACCCGGCAGACTCTGCGAGTTTCGATTCCGTCATCTGGGGCGCCAGCCTTGTGACCGCCAATGTCACCTTGCAGTACCGTCTGCACAGTCGGGACCGCATGATCGCAATCAGGGGTCAGGATCTCGACGGGCTGTCGAGCCTCGACGGAGCCGGCATGCTGGTCCTGCCGGTCGCGGTAGATTCACACATGCAGCTTGCCACGCTGGCAGACCCAACCTCTTCCAGCGTTGATTGGAACAGTGGACCTCTGGCGCCTCCTTGTGGTGGGGCTACGAGTGTGATGGCGCATGTGGCGTCGACGCGTGGACTTCACCGGCCGAAACACGCAGAGTGAAGCAGGAGACGGGCCTGGATCGATTTCGGCCTTCACATTGCATTGCGAGCGACGAATGCTCGTCCTATGGGCGCCATGCAGGAGCCCCTCCAGGCTGGCGCCCCCGCTTCCAAGACCTACACATGTTCTGAAGACTTCCGACTCGAAGCGGAAGAGATGCAGACAACCATGCACACCGTAGCTCCGGCTGGGGGTATGATGACGGGGCATTGCGAAGACGATGACATCATTCAGAGTGCGCAAACTCAGTCGATCGATGCCCGCCGAATAGACCCTTCAGTGCATCCTGTCTCCCGACGACCCGAAGCCGAACTCATTGCTATCGGCCATGTCGTTCGGCCAGCGGCCTCGGCTGCCTGCCGGCAATAAGCGGTCCGCATTTCCCCCAGACACGGTGCCCGACCCTCAAATGGTCAAAGGAGGTTGGATCTATCATCAAGATGGCAACCTGCCCCCAACAGCTGTTGCTCGACCGTTCCAAGTACTCCATCCGAGGCTTTCAGCTGGCAGAGTCCGTGTGCTGGCCACCATTGCGGCCCTTGGTCCACGGCACGGTCCTTTGGCCGGGGCCAGCCAAAGGGTGAATGGACCCTATGGGGACAGTTATGGCACCGCGTGGCATTTCGACGGTCAGAAGGATCTGGGCATCCGCGATTTCCAGACCATTTACAATAGCCTTCTAGACAAGGAACTGTGCCCGGCATTGGCGTCCAGTCTTGGCGCGCCGCCCGCGGTGCAAAGTCTCGACGACTGGGGTCAGATCTATGCAAAGGCGCCCGCCAAATGCTTCGGACCACACACCCGGAGGGGAAGCTTGCAACCGGAAGCGGTCGCCGATGTGGTCATCTTTAGTCCCGACCGCTGAAAGGAAATTGTGCGTAGCCGACTCCACAAACGTGTGATCTGTACGCCCTATGAGGGGCCGGTCTTGAACGACGACCCGCATGACACACCGGCGCAAGGTATGGCCATCTGATTAGCGAAGGCAAGCACACCGATGTGTATCCTGACAGAGAGGCTTCGCACCAGGTTGCATGCCAACATAGGAGCTTGGCCAGGGCATTGGATTGTCCAAGAGCCGGCCTCATCTCACGAAATTCAAGATGGGGATATCCTCTAAGTGTCGCGTGAAGCAAGTGGGATAGGCACAATCCGACAGGCAAAGCCGCCGCTCACACAAGGGTGAGGGGGTACACGGAACACCCTGCCTACTGGGTTCTTTTCGGTTCAATCTGGGCAGCAATTAGACTGAGATCAATGAATACATCACATGCAAGGCATTAAGTGACTAATGTCAAATGTCAGATGCCACTTGACACCCTTGAACGAAGCACATAACGTTTAAGAATATTTCGGGCGCGATTCGGCTTGATATTTGATATGAAGTGTTGATCGTGTCGATCATGGGCAAGTGCCGGCCAATCAGCCAAGTGTAGGTCACATGCTACAGGGCCCAAAACTGGTTATTCTCGTCGACCGACAGAAGTCCTTTTCGTACTACGCAGATTCATCGGCCCGATTTGCCCTCCTATCCGGCGCCCGAGCAGCCTTGTGAGACGCGTCCCATGTCACGGCCATCAGCGTGACGTTCCCTACTCGCAGCTAGTGCAGCCCCTTGTCGGTCACGCAGCTGCCCTGGTCAGGGGTCCGATAGGAAAAATCACCGGATCCAAGGGCTCCGGCCGGGACTTGATCAAGCGGGGTGGATGATCTGGCGGACACTCAGCCCATACTAGGCCCATGCCCTTGGTCACGACGGGGCCGCCATTCTCGGAGAGAGTTAGCTGAACACCGACCCAAAGCGCCACAAGGAAGGCGCATAGACTGCAATACCTAGTCAGCTCTCACGAACTTCGAAATCAGATCCAGCGGCGCAGATGGAGAACTGCGGCGAGCGTGTCGACAACCAGCAAGACTAAAACCCAGTTTAGGAGGAGGCGAGTTCTCTGAGATTCTGAGCAAACCACTTGAATGCACACAAGAAGAGATTGGGCCCTTCCAGCAGTTGCTGGACATATGCAAGGATAGATAGGAGGAAGATGATGAAGTACCCGGGATTGCTCGGTAGAGCGGTTGGCGTGGTGGTTCTGTTGGCGCTCTTAGCATCTTGCGCCCCAGCGGCCACCCAGGCACCAACCACAGCGCCGGAGATGGGAGCGACATCTGCTCCGACTCAGGCGGCGCCCGCTGCCACCGCAACCATGGGTCAGGCACAGGACGTGGTGACCTGGTGGGAATTCGACCAGAACAACAAGGATCCCAAAGCTGATGAGCATGTGGGCAATTTCGCTCTGGCGGAGGCGATTCCGCGGTTCAACGAAAAGTTCGCCGGCCAGTGGAACTGGGTCAACGTCCCCAAGGCTTTCGATCAGAAGGACGCTGAGCTGATCGCCGCCGTTCAGGCCGGCGGTGAGGTCCCCGACGCCTACGAAGTCGCCGATGGCGTGGCATCTTTCTACACGCATGGGACACTTCAGGACATCACCGACTGGGCCCAGTCCCAATCATGGTTCAAGGATATTGATCCCAGCACGCTCACCGTCTGCACTGGCCCCGACGGTCAACTGTACTGCGTTCCCATCACAGACCGCCCACAGCTCGTGTATGTGTGGAACGATCGCTACCCGAATGGTTTCCCAAAGTCCCAAGAAGAGTTCATGACGCAGGCCGCCGCATTGAAGGACCAAGGGTTCTACGCCCTCACGTTCTTCGGTTCAACCGACAAGAACGGTCAGGGCGTGTACCGCGGCCTAGGGACCATAGAGCAATCGTTCGGCGGGCGCGTGGATGATGGCAACGGGCACATGCTACTCGATACGCCCGAGAATGTGGCGTTCATCCAATTCGTGCGCGATATCGTGGCTAAGGGTTACGTGCCTGAAATCGCGTTCGCAGGCGGCTTCCAGGAAGAGGAGGCGTTCAAGGACTCCTCAGCCGGGGCTTTCCCGACCGGCGCTGACGGCTACGTGTTCTTGAATCCTCTCACCGCTCCCGACGGCACGAAATACGATCAGGGCAATGAGAATGACTTCTTGAACGCGGTGGCGGATGGCGAGATCTATCTGTCTCCGTTCTTCTCTGGAGTTGAGGGCCAGAAGCCCGGATGCCACATCGCTGGAACGGGCGTCGGAATCCCTGTCGGAGCCAATAACGTGGAAGGGGCAAAGGCCTACATCAACTGGCTCATGAGCCCCGAAGAGAACCCGCAATTCGTGGCAGGCATCGGGTCGGCTCCCGCACTGACCACGTCTCTCTCAGATCCTGCCTTCCAGACCCCGTACTTTGAGCAGCTCAAGAAGGTGAACAGCGAGCAGTCCTGCAGGCCATGGTATGGGTCTTTGGAGGACTCGGCTACGGCGCGGCCGATCATCATGAATGCTTGGTATCAGTTGATCAAGCAGGATCCGACGGCCGACATCCATCAGGTCCTCAGTCAAGCTCAGGATCAGTACAACTCAAGCCACTAGATGGGACGGTCGCGGCAACTTCACTGACGTGAGGAATACTGGCAGGGTGGCAAGAGCATGCTCTTGCCACCCTGCTGACGTCGATCGTACAATCGACATCAAATGATCTTGCGAGGGTAGGTGCATGGCCCAACAGACGCTCTCCACTCACCATGACGAAAGAAGCGGATGGCTGAGCAAGTCATTGCCTTTCTGGCTATTGCTTCCCATGGCCATCGTCCTGTTCGCAGTCCAAGTGTATCCATTCCTGTTCACCATCTGGCTGAGCGTGTACAAGCGGGAGCCGACTGGATGGGTCTATGTTGGGCTCCAGAACTTTAAACAGCTCTTCTCGACCTCTCTGTTCAGTCAGAGCATCGGCCTCACCATCGTCTTCCTGGTCAGCTTCGTAGTCTTGACATTGGTCGCCGGCTTCGTCATCGCCTATCTACTCAGTCGACCAATCCGCTTTACCGGCCTTTACATAACGCTGCTTTTCATCCCATGGGTCCTTTCAGCTATCATCGGCGGCGAAATATTCCGGCTTTTAGTCCTACCCACCTACGGCGTCTTGTCAGGCATTCTTCACAATCCCCATCTGTTTCCGCCTGACGGATTGTCTGTCTTGACGGACGCACCGCCGCAGCCATGGATCGGCAACTTCCCATTTCCACCCTCGGCGGCCATGGTTCTGCTCATCCTGGCAACGAGTTGGCGGTCTTTGCCGTTCATTACACTGCTGCTCTTGGCTTCGATCCAAGTGATTTCCAGTGAGGTGGTGGAAAGCGCGCTCGTCGACGGCGCCAACACCATGCAAGTGATTCGACACATCATCTTGCCTCTGATTCGTCCCACGCTGGTCGTGGCAATTTTCAGCCTCACCCTAGCCGGCATGAACGGCGTAGGCATGATATTCAGTCTCACCGGCGGCGGACCGGGCACCCAAACCCAAGTATTGCCCTGGCTGCTCTATTCGATAGGGTGGCTACAAGTAAATTTCAACTGGGCTGCGGCGCTGGCCCTATTCATTGGGGTCATCAACCTGCTGCTGATTGTCGGCACACTCCGCTTCACCCGAACGGAGGATGCGCATGTTTAACAAGGAGAAGCAACCCCACCGCAAGATCCATTGGCTGATCCATGGAAGCCTGATCACAGTCTGCCTCATCATGTTGTTCCCCATCATCATCGCCGTGATCGAGTCGTTCAAGGAGCAACAGGACATCGCCCGCAATCCGCCCATTCTGCTTCCTTGCGACACGCCCACCCAAACGTTCGACATCACTGCCTGCCGCTGGTCGACGGAAGGTTACCAGCGCGTACTGGCGATCGAGCACGATCCAAGCGCCCTCTTCGGCTTCCGCGTGACGGGCACGCTGATAAGCGTCTATCTCGGCAACACGATCCTGTATGCCGTGGCAACGTCGCTGTTCGTGGTTCTCCTGGCAGGCGCCTCCGGTTATGCCTTTTCTCGTTTCAACTTCCGGGGAAAACGCCTGCTCATGACCAGCGTGATCGCAATCACTGGCGTCCCGCTCCTCACCAATCTGCTCGGCCTCTACCAAATGGGGGTGGTGATTCGCAAATCGGGCTTGCCATTTGATGACCGCGCTTTCTTGATCACCGTCTACGTAGGCATGTTCTTGCCACTGAGCGTGTGGATTGCCAAGGGCTTCTTCGACGCTATCCCCCAAGAGTTGGAAGATGCAGCCCTCATCGACGGATGCAGCCGTGTAGGGGCACTCTTCCGAGTCATCATGCCATTGGCTGTGCCGGGCTTGGCCGCGATTTTCCTGTTGGCGTTTGTCAACGTATGGAACGAATTCCTGGCCGGCTACTTGCTTGTTAGCCAAAACAAGTTCAAGCCGGTGATGTACGGCCTCTACAACTTCTTGGGGCAGAACATCATCAACCTGCAGGTCATCGGCGCGGCCTGTATCTTGATTTCTCTGCCAGTGATCCTCCTCTTCCTCTTCTTCCGGCGAAGCTTCTTCCAAGCCATGGTCGAGGGAGCCCTCAAAGGATAGATATCCCCGAAACCAGTTCTTTCAGTGGCCAAACAAGATGGAGTGGGCGATCCCAACAGAGCCCCCGGCGTGAAGACCGTACGGCAACCGGGAGGCTGGCAGGAAAGGATGTGCGCCCAAGCGTAAAGTAATGCATGAGACCTTCGATGTAGTGATCGTCGGCGCCGGATATGTAGGGGTTTCGGTCGCCTACCATCTTTGTGCGGCAGGTTTGAAGACGGCACTTCTTGATTCGGGGCCCGTCGCCGCTGGCGCCTCGCGCGCCAACTTCGGCAACATCCAGATCCAGGACATGGAACTCGGCAAGAGCAGAGATCTCATCCGTCTAGCTCGCTCTAAATTTGCGAACCTCGAACAAGAGCTAGGCAGAACAGTTGGTCTCAGGAGTCTGGGAGGCCTCGTCCTGATCGAGAACGAGATCCAATGGTCTATCATGGAATCTAGGCTGCGAGTTCTACGATCTGAGGGTGTCCGTTCTGAGTTGGTCCCCGCCGACCGCCTGCATGAGATCGAGCCTCAATTGAGCGCAGAGGGACTCCTGGGGGGCCTATACAACCCAGAAGAGGGGCAGCTCGATCCTTTTCAACTCATTTGGGCATACTTGGTCTCGGCTCGCCAGCATGGCTTAGAGGAATTCTACTTTCACGAGGTCACCGAATTCCTGGTTGAGGGCAATCACGTCCGGGGTGTCAAGACACCGGCAGGTACCGTTGAGGCCGGGAAAGTCATCCTTTGCACCGGCGCAGGCACCCGTCAGCTGGGCCGACTCTTGGGAAGGGATTGGGGAATTCGATACATCCTTGGGCAGGCAATGGTCACCGAGCCGACTGGGCCAACGCTGCGGAGCCATATCTCCTCAGCCTCCTTCTTTGAACAAGAAGCGAACGGCTCGGCGAAGGAAGTCAATGTGGGATTGGCGATGAGCCAGTCCCCACATGGCCATCTCCTGCTTGGCGAGGCAATGGTCAAGGGCCAGCTGACGGACCGTGTCGTGCCGGCGTTCTCTCTTCCATCCATTGCCGCACACATCCTTCGTTTCTTTCCTTCTTTCGAGCATCTCCGAGTACTTCGGGGGTGGTCGACCGCCGTCGGCTTGACCCTGGATTCGCGCCCCTGGCTTGGCCCCGTGCCCGGAGTGGAAGGTCTCATCATCGCTACTGCGTTTCGGTCGACAGTCATCGTCACACCCTTGGTCGGGGAGTTGGTTAGTCAGCTCGTGCTCAATGGTGATTGTGATCTTCCAATCGCCCCCTTCCTGCCGGAAAGGACGACCGATGAACCGCCCGAATAGACAAACCGATTCGGGACGTCTCTCTGCTTCTGAACACAGTCGGTCAATCACAATTCACTTCGACGGTCATTCGCTCGGAGCGCAGGAGGGCCAAACCGTGGCGGCAGCGTTACTGGCAGCCGGCATCACGGTCTTTCGTTACACTTTCAGATACCACAAACCCCGCGGACTGTTTTGTGGAATGGGCGTCTGCTACGAATGTTTGGTTAACATCGACGGTGAAACCCCTAAGAGAGCTTGCTTGATCAAGGTAAGGGATGGCATGCGCATCAGTACTCTGCTGGATGAATGATGACGCCTAAAGCGTTCGATCTCGCGGTTATCGGCGCCGGGCCCGCCGGCTCAGAAGCTGCGATTTCAGCCTCCGAACTGGGAGTTGAGACGGCTGTCGTCGACAGCTACTCCTACGCCGGAGGTCAGTACTTCCGAACGATCCCACCCGCGTTCCAAACTGCCCATACCAAAAGAGTCGCCGATCAGGGTCTAGCTTTACGGCGCCGTCTTCGCCATTCTGCTGCCACAGTTTACCTGGGGACTGAGGTATGGGGAATTTTCATGAACAAGCAGGAGGGCAGATGGTGGGTGGCGCTCGACGGTCCGGACACACCATGTTGGCTGCGTGCAAAGTCTTTGATTTTGGCTGGCGGAGCGTATGACAAACCTGTGGCCTTTCCGGGCTGGACCCTGCCTGGTGTGATCACCTGCGGCGCCGCGCTGATTTTCGCCAAGTCCTACCGAATTGCCCCCGGACGCCGGGCACTGGTGACGGGAAGCGGCCCCCTTGTGCTCTCTGCGGCGGCTCATCTGAGCCGCCTCGGCATAGAGATTGTGGCCGTCTGCGAATCCTCCAAGCTTTCCCCGAAGTCCATCCTTTCGGCACCGGGCCTATTAGGTCATCCGAGGGTGCTGCAGGAGGCGTGGGACTGTTTCAAGTCTCTCACCAGTCGAAGAATCCCCTACAAGATGGGATGGTCCATTCTAGAGGCATTTGGCACGGATCATGTCAACCAGGCGTTGATCGGCCGGGTGGACTCGGATGGATTCTCGATTCCCGGCACTGAACAAAGGCTGAATGTGGACGTCATTGTGTGCGGCTATGGGCTTACACCAAACACGCGTCTTCCGCGAATGGTCGGTTGTCGGATGAGTCACATGACCGAATGCGGAGGATGGGTTCCTTGGCGGGATCGAAGGCTGCGCACCAGCCTTCCCAACGTGTACGTCGTCGGAGATTCAGCCGGCATTCGCGGGAGTGAGAATGCGATCCTGGAAGGACGCTTATCGGGCGTCGTCGTGGCCGGGAGCTTGGGACACCTCAGCGAACGACGAGTGGATCACCTCTCCGCCCGAATCACAGGCAAATTGAAACGAACCCGGCGTTTGGCCAAGACGCTCTACTCTCTCTTTCCCCAACGACCCGGTTGGGCCTCCTTGGCCAAAACCAGTACACCGCTTTGCCGCTGCGAAGAAGCTAGTCTTGGAGAAATTGAGACTGCCGTGGCCGAGGGTGCACGGAGCTTGGATGACGTGAAGATGGTCACCAGAGCCGGAATGGGGAGCTGCCAGGGACGAATGTGCGAGGGCGTCGTCTTCTCGGCTGTGAGTCGTGCGCTGGGTGCTGACGGCCTGCCCCAGGGGTCTATCGGCCACTATTCAGTCCGCCCGCCTTTGCGGCCCCTTTCGTTGGGCGCCCTGGCCAAGGCAGGTCCAGACAAGTGAACTGGAAGGATCACGGAGAAGGCAATGAGCATTCTGATTGAAAACGGGGCGGTCTTCACCCTGGACGACAACGCGACAGCCCACCAACCGGGCTACCTGCAGGTACAAGGGGACACGATCTCCGCTATAGGACCCGGCGAAGCCCCGGACACCCTCAGGGCCCAGAGCGGCACGGTCATCGATGCTCGCAAGATGGCCGTCTTGCCTGGCTTGGTCAACAGCCATACTCATCTTTTTCAGACATTCATCCGCGGCTTGGCGGACGATAAGCCTCTCCTCGAGTGGCTGAGAACCTGTATCTGGCCGGTGGCAGGCCACATGGACAGTTATGAGAGCCGCCTAGCTGGCATGGTGGGGTTCATCGAGAATCTGCGCAGCGGGGCCACCGCCGTGATCGACCACCAATACATCCATGCCGACCCGCACAACGATGACAGTTTCATCGGCGCCGCCCAAGACATCGGGCTTCGCCTGCTCCTGGCGCGGGGCTGGACCGATACCAACTATTCCCCCATGTTCCTGGAAACTCAGGAGCAAATCATCGCCGAAACCACACGCCTCTACGAAACCTACCATGGAAGCGCCGACGGCCGCATCCGTGTAGAGTTCGGCCCCTTGATCCCTTGGGGCTGCACCGACGAAACAATGCTGAAAACCTATGAGCTAGCCAAGGCGTGGGGAGTCGGAACGCACATCCATGTCGCTGAAACCAAAGGCGAGGTAGAGACCAACCTTGAGGCTCGCGGTAGCCGTCACGTGGAATGGCTGTCCCAAGCTGGCATCCTTGGGCCAGATGTGCAGTTGGTCCACAGTGTTTATCTAGATGATCATGAGTTGGATCTGGCTGCGGAAAGCGGAGCCGTTGTGGTCCACTGTCCTGTAAGCAACATGTATCTAGCCTCAGGCGCCGCACGGATCAACGAGATGCGGCAGCGCGGCATCCCCATTGCGCTCGGCACTGACGGGCCTGGGAGCAATAACAACCAGGACATGATGGAACTCCTCAAGACGACCGCTCTGCTCGCCAAGGTCTCCACCCTAGACGCCAACGTGATCCTCCCCGAAGACGTGCTCAGAATGGCCTGCCGGGGGGGCGCCTATGCCTTTGGCATGCCGGATTCCATCGGATCACTTGAAGTCGGGCGGAAGGCGGACATCGTCCTGGTGGACTTGAACTCGCCCTTTGCCGTGCCGGTCCACAACCCGCTCTCGGCGGTGGTCTATTGCTTGAACAGCGGAGCGGTCGACACGGTGCTTGTGGATGGGAACATCCTGATGAGGGACAAGCAGATCTTGGTCGTAGACGAAGAGGCTGTTCTTGAAGAAGCCCGGGCCGCCTGCCGCAGCCTGATGGCACGCGCCGGCGTGCCCTCCGGCCTGATCTGACCGGGCCCGCTCTTAGCGGCGGTTGCCGGCCATCATCAAACCTGCTTCCTCCAATAGCGACCGGTCCGGTGGCAGCTCGCCGACGATTTTGCCCTCGAACATGACGAGGATCCGGTCGCTGAGGGCGAACACCTCTTCGAGGTCCGTCGAAATCAGCAAGATTGCTGTACCTTCTTGCCGCTCCTCCAGAATCTGTCGATGGACGAATTCGGTCGCCCCCACGTCGATCCCCCTGGTGGGTTGATTCACGAGCAAGAATCGCGGGTGACGTTCCAATTCCCGTGCGACGACGACCTTCTGCTGATTGCCGCCCGAGAGGTTGGCAATCTCGTCGTTCACGCTGGCCACGCGGATGCCAAACTTCCTGACGAGATCCAAAGAGTAGTCGTGGATCGCCTGGCGTCGAAGGAATCCTAGCCGCGAGAATCTAGATCCCCGGAACTCCTCGATGACGAAGTTCTCGGCCACCGAGAACGGGAGGATAACCCCCATCTTCTGACGATCCTCCGGTATATGCGCCGTCTGGAACTGGTCCAGGTTCAGCAGCTGCTTCTTGGTCAGACTCTGATTGGCGAGCATGATTTCGTCAAAGTCGAAATCATCGCTTAGTCCTGCGAGTGCAAGGGCAAGCTCCGTTTGCCCATTGCCGGACACGCCAGCAATACCCACGATCTCCCCTTCCCGGACCATGAGCGACACTCCCTTGACCGCCGGCAAACCGCGCGCGTCCCTGACCCGAAGATTCCGAACCACCAGCACGGGTTCGCCTGACGTGGAGCTCCGGCGAGGCAGATCCACCAGCACGTCGCGCCCAACCATCATCCTCGCAAGCTCGCGCGGGTTCGTTTCGCGCGTTTCACACGTCCCGATCACCTGACCATCCCGGAGTACGGTCACCCGGTCGCTGACCTGCATAACCTCCTCAAGTTTGTGACTGATGAAGATCGCGGTCATGCCTTTCTGCACAAGATCACGCAGGAACTTCAAAAGCCGGGCGGTCTCTTGAGGCGTCAGAACAGCCGTCGGCTCATCCAAAATGAGCAAGTCAGCGCCGTGGTACAGGACCTTCAAGATTTCGACCCATTGCTGCTCGCCCACTGACAAAGTCTGGACGTACGCCACCGGATCGATGGCCAATTCGAATTCTTCGCTCAAACGTCTGATGCGATCATGCACTTCGCCCATACGCTTCCGGTTGAGGACCGCAAAGGGTGGGTACTGGCCGAGAATGATGTTCTCAGCCACTGTCAGGGTGGGCTCGAGCATGAAGTGCTGGTGAACCATGCCGATCTTATGGTCGATGGCATCCTTCGGAGAATGGATCGACACAGGTTGCCCGCCCAGCAGGATTTCGCCCGAATCAGGCGGGAACAGACCATACAGGACACTCATCAGAACGGTCTTACCTGCCCCATTTTCTCCGAGCAAGGCATGCACTTCTCCCCGGGCAACCTCCAGGCTGACCCCGCGATTAGCGACCACACCAGGGAATGTCTTGACGATGTTTTCCATCCGAAGGATCGGATTGGTCACGGGAGGTCCTCACATCACGATTGATAGGGAACGCCCAAGGCCTTGGGGGATTGGGCACGATTTCGGATGCTCACCAAGGCCAGGATCGTCGCAACGTAGGGAAGCACCTGCAAGAACTGATACGGCAGCAGCACATTGTTCATGGCCTGGACGCGCAGCTGCAGTGCGTAGAAAGCCCCGAAGAGCAAAGAGGCCCCTGTGGCACCCCATGGAGACCAGGCCCCGAAGACAACCGCCGCCAGGGCGATGAACCCTCGTCCGCTGACCATGTCCTCGACAAACTGGTTGGCGAAAGCAAGGGTCAGCGAAGCGCCACCCACAGCCGCCAGCATCGATCCGGCCACAACGCACACATACCGGATCCGGCTCACCGAGACCCCCATGGTGTCGGCCGCTTTGGGATGCTCCCCGACCGTGCGGACCGACAACCCGAACGATGTCTTGTACAGAAGGAAAGAGGCCAACGGCACCAGGAAGACGGTCAAATAGACAAGCATATTTGTCTGAAAGAGGACGGGGCCGATGAACGGAATCCTGGACAGGATAGGAATGCTCATGTTGTTGAATGAGACGATGTTCAAAGATGGGAAATCACTGTTTAGGAAGATGGATCGAAAAAGGAAGCCAGAAACACCCGACCCCACGAGGTTGAGAGCGACACCCACAACGATCTGGTTGGCCTTGATGGTGACCGTGAAAAGGGCAAAGAGCAGGCCGAGGAGCAGACCGATAGCCAGCGCAGCAAGGACTCCAAGCCACAGGCTGCCCGTGTAGAAGGTCACGGCATAGGCCCCAAACGCGCCCAAGAGCATGATCCCTTCTAGACCGAGGTTGATGACGCCTGAGCGCTCGGCGAACACTTCTCCGACGGATGCGAAGATGAGCGGCGTAGCCATGCGCCACGTCGCGGCTAACACCCCGCCAGCGAACGCCAAGATTGTCATGAGATCCCAATGGCCTCTATTCTTCGTGTTCGATAGTCAGCGCACGGTAGGCGCCGAAAGCCACAACCGATAGGACTACCAGTCCTTGAATGATGTTCACTAGGACAGAAGGGACGCCGACATTCATCTGCATCAATCGTGATCCCGTGCTCAATCCCCCAAACAGAATGCCGGAGAGAATGACTCCTAGGGGATTGTTGTTGACCAGCAGAGATACGGCGATCGCCGTGAAGCCAAACCCAGGTGAAATCTGCTCGAAGAGCCGGTACGTCACACCGGCAATCTGCATGGCACCCCCCAGTCCGGCGGCCCCGCCGCTAATGGCCATCGCCAGAAGGATGTTCCGGTTGACCTTGATGCCCGCGTAGCGGGCTGCTTCGGGATTGATCCCAACAGCTCGGATCGCGTACCCGGTCGAGCTTCGGAAGATGAGCAGGTACAGCGCAAGGGCCAGCAAGAGTGCGATCACGAAACCTATGTTCAGCCGGGTGGGCGGCAAGATCTGAGGCAGCCAGGCACTACGCGCGATTTGGACCGTCTGTGGATATCGGCCCCCGGGCTCGATCATCGGCCCTGAGACCAAGTATCCGGTCCCAATGATGGCCACGTAGTTCAGCATGACAGTGGTCACGACCTCGTTGGCCCCAAAACGACCCTTGAGGTAGCCGGCCAGCATGGCCCACAGACCGCCGCCCACGACGCCGCCGATGAGAACCGACGGCAACAGGATCCAGCCGGGAAGCATCTGAAAGTAGATCCCGATCGCCGTGCCCGCGACCGCGCCCACATAGAACTGCCCCTCACCCCCGATGTTCCAAACGCCACACCGAAACGCAACCGCCAAGCCAGCCCCAATGCAGATGAGTGGGGTGGCGCCGAGCAAGACTTCCGTGAAGGACCGAAAGTCGGCGAACGCGCCCTCATACATTGCCTGGTAGGCGAGCAGAGGGTTGAAGTGGGCTGCGAGCAGGATGACCGCGCCGACCGCCAACGCGACAAAGAAAGCGACGACCGGCATGAATAGGCTCTGGAGGGCGTTTCGGATTCGCATAGTCGGCTAGGGCGGTTTATAGGCTACATTCTCGCCAGTTGCAACATCCGGAGGTGAGTCGCGCCACGTACAATGAACGGCTGCCACCCACCTCCGGATTTGGACTCCTCTGGCCTTGGACCGGGGTCAATCCACAACTCTAGTTCTTTGTAAGCGGATTGCCTTCGAGTGTGTTCACCTTCCCGCTGCTGATGCCTTTGATGGCATTGTCCACTGCTTGTCGGACGTTGTCTGGAACTGGGGTGGCGGCGTTTTCGTTGTAGGTGATGTACATCACACTCTTGTCCGCAACGCCATATTCGATGTTGCTCTTGGGAGTGAAGGTTCCCGCCTTGATCTGGCTGGCGAGTTCCACCAACGCCTCACCATAATCCAAGACGTAGTTGGAGACACATGTTTTCGGGCAGATGGAGAAGTCGTCCTTCATGGTCGGGGGGCGGTACGTGCCAAATCCAATGAGCTTGTCATTCTCACTCAGGATCTGATAGACGCCATTCCCGGCGTTGTCCGCATTCGGAAGGAGGACATCCACCCCTTGTGCCACCATCGCCAGGCCGGCCTCTTTGGCCGCCGTGATGTCCGTGAAGTTGCCCAGGTACGTAGTCGTCACCGGGAAATCCGGATTAACCGATCGGGCCCCGTTGATGAAACCCGTGAGTGTTTCCGCGATCGGGGGAATGTTCATGCCCCCCACGATGCCTGCACTGTGACCCATCATCGCCGCAATGACACCGAACAGGTAGTAGGGCTGGCTTGAATCGGTGTTTAAGCCGATGACATTCGGATGTCCCTCTTTCACACCGTTGTACCGGCTGCTCGAGATGAAGAAATAGGTGTTCGGATAATCATCCGCAACGGCAACCGCTGAGTCCTGGAACTCGTTCCCATGACCGAGGACCATGGTATAGCCCTGGGACCCGTAATCGCGAAAGGCCTTCTCGTAGGCCGCCTGATCCTGCCCGAGCTCCAGGTAGCTCATCTTGGCGCCCAATTCGTTCTGGATTCGGACGAAGGCATCGTAGGCTGTCTGGTTCCACCCTTGATCCTTGACCGGGCCCGAGACGAGCAAACCTACTTTGAATTCTCCGCCTGGCGCCCCTTGGGTGGCAGATGTCTGGGCGGGCGTACCGCCGCACGCCGCCACGAGCGCGACGACCAGAGTTAAAGCCAGGTATTTGAAATGCTTTGTCATTTTCTCCTCCTGCGACTAGCCCCTATCATGGCCAAGGGAGCAGATATCGAATGCCCATCATAGTATTAACCCGCACTTCCCAATGTCAAGTGACATTTGACCCCCGAGTGCGCGATCACTGGCGGCATTTGAGGGGACACATCGACGTTAGGGCAGGCCCCCAACATGGATTGCGAGACCGCCAAGCGCCACAATGGTCGGCCGGACGGCAAATCCGTTCATCAATGGATTCAAGTCGGAGTTGTCAAGGCTTTGGACAGCCGCTTGAAGGGACCGGCCATCTGCCTCTCAAACTCGCAGTACACGTCGAAGTACCTATCGTAGGCTGCGGCTGCGCCCTGGTCTGGCGTGGAGACATCAGGATCTGTCAGCCAGTCATGCTTCACAACTCCGAAATCCGGGACCAACCCGGCGGCGTGACCCGCCAAAAACGCGATGCCTAGGGCGCCACTTGCCATGGGATAGTATTCGAGGGGAAAGTTGAGAACGTCCGTCACGATCTGCCGCCAAAGCCGACTTCGAGCGCCTCCGGCGGTCGCCACCAGCCGATGGAACCGCTGCCGGAGCGGGTCAAATGTCTGTCGTTGGTTGTAGGCAAATGACTCCAGGATGGCTCGATAGATGTGAGCAGGTTGGTGCCCAGGCGTGAGGCCGATGATCGCTCCGCGCAGGTCGGGGTCGGGCTGGGGGGTACGCCGTCCCAGCCAGTGGGGCAGGACCAGCAGCCCGTCGGCGCCAGGTGGTAGCCGGCCAGCCTCTGCCTCCACCAGATCGTATCGCCCGGCTTCGTCCTCTCCTGCCCTCGCTCGCGTCTCCCGCTCAAACATGTCCAGATACCAGTTCACCAATCGACCAACCGAGAGGACATTCGCCACCCAAGCCACCGAAGCGGCACCTTCGCCATGATCGAAATGGGGACCAGCGGTCGATTCGGACAAAGGTCTCTGTATGAGGGTCAAGAGTCCTGTCGTGCCGAACGACACCATGCCATCGCCGGGATCGATCACCCCACACCCCAACATGGTGGCGAACGTATCTCCAGTGCCCGCCATCACCGGCACGCCGCTTGGCAAACCCGTCACTGAGGCCGCCTCCGAGGTTGTATTTCCCACCAAGGCGATAGCCGGCTGGGGCGGTGGGAACAATCCGGGATCCAGATCGAGCTGCTGGAGGACCCCGGGCTTCCACCTTTTCGCCGTGTCGTCGAAGATACCGCCCATGATGGAACTCGTGTCATAGTCGATGCTTCGTTCCCCCGTCAAGCGAAAGACGACATAGTTGTGGGCGGAGAAGACCGTGCGAATTCGTTCGAAGTCTCGGGGGTGGCGGCGGCGCAGCCAGACCAACTTGGGAATGACGGCCTGGGCTGTGAGATCCAGACTCGCTGTGCGGTTGACCCAAGCCAATTCCTCTAGCGCTCGGTTGTCGGAGTACAGGATGGTGGAGCCCACTGGGTCTCCATCTCCATCGACAGGGGTCAAGCATGGCACCATGCCGGTGACCCCAATCACTCGGATGGAATCAAGATCCAAACCTGCCTGAACCATCTGGCCGATGGCATCGAGGGCGGCCCTCCACAGGCCCTGCTCGGTGTCCATCTCAACCCAGCCAGGGTGGGGATGACTTGGCGGCCGCTCGACCACGGCTCGATGGGCCACAGCTCCTTCAGGGCTAACCGCTACGGCCTTCACCGCCTGCGTGCCAATATCGATACCCAGCAGCGTGCTCTTCTTCAAGACAGCCGCCCTCAATGGCTTCCTCGCCCTCCCGAGTGCTCGAAGATCGGCGCAAGCCCTGGTGCAGCCGGCTTGCTCGACTCCGCGTAGTCGTGTACTGAGACCGATCCATACAACGCGTCTGTTATCCGCCCAAGACTTCCATGGCCTCGTCCACCGACGCATTCTGGTGAACGATCGAGGCAACCGCTGCGGTCATCGCCCCCGGGTCGTCCGCCTGGAAGATGTTCCGGCCGATCGCGACCCCGGATGCGCCGACGTCGATGGCCGACTTGATGTCCGCAAGCATGTCTCGCTCTTTGCCCCTCTTCGCACCGCCGAGAATCACGACAGGGACGTAGCTAGTGCTGGTGACCGCCTCAAAACCTGAAGCGTACGGCGTCTTGATCACATCGGCGCCCAACTCGGCACCTATCCGGGTCGCAATCGCCACCGTATCGGCGGTGCGCATTTCAGCCGGACTGTCGAATCCTCCTGGGACCATTTCGCCCAGAACGGCCAGGCCCCATTCATGCGCCTCACCGGCCACCATGGCGAGATTCTGCAAGGTATCGGCTTCATCGTCTGCGCCGGGAAACGCGGAAACCGCCAGTGCATCAGCGCCGAGCCGAAGGGCATCCTCGACCGTGAAGAAGATCCGACCCGGGCCCCCTTTGCTGCCCAGGCCCGTAGAACCGCCGTCCACACGCATAATCAAGCCTAACCCCGCGAGTTCGGCGGCGAACCGCCGTGCCAGACCGTACGACGTCAAGACTGCGTTCGCTCCTCCCGCGACAATCTTCTCGATCGTAGCCTCCGGATGTTCCAGTCCCTTGACGGGCCCGTCCAAGAGTCCATGATCGATGGCGACGATCAACCCCTTTCCATCCTGGGCAAATATCCGCCTTAGTCTTCGTGTCACACTCATTGACTGACTCTCCTTGCCGTCTCTATCCGGCTTCTTCCTTACGATGGCCATAGCGTTCGCCCCCATCTACCGCGATGACCTCAGCGTTAATGTAGTCAGACTCAACCAGAAAACGGACGGTCTGAGCAATGTCCTCCGGTGTTCCCCAGCGCCCAAGCAGGGTCTTGGCGGCGGTCCTTTCAATCTTCTCGGGAGAATAGTCCAGCGGCGGGAGGACGGGGCCCGGCGCGATGGCATTGACCCGAACATGAGGCGCCAGATCGATGGCCAGCTGCCGCGTCAGTGCCAAGAGCGCCGACTTCCCCACCGCGTGACCAGCATATCCCGGCCAGGCTTCCCAGGCGGACAGGTCCACAATGTTGACAATGGCTCCGCTCTTCTTCTCGAGCATGTCGCGCGCCGCCAAGTTGGAAACATAGAAAGCCCCATTGACCAGGACGCTGGTCACGGCCTGCCAGGCTTCGACCGAATCGGTCGGAATGGGTGTAGGCCTGAACACGGAAGAGTTGTTAACCACAATATCAACGAGGCCCAGCACAGAGTGTATCTGCGAGTACATCCGCCGAACCTGTTCCCAATAGGAGATGTCCGCTTGCACGGCCAAAGCCGAGACACCTTCGGAAGAAGCATCCCCTGCCGTCTGCTCAGCTTCATCTGCGTCGCGATAGTAGTTGATCGCCACATTGGCCCCGGCTCTTGCCAGTTCAAGTGTGATCGCCCGTCCCACGCGAATAGCTCCACCTGTGATGAGGGCAGTCTTGCCTTGGATGTCCATCGCGGCCCTTTCTTGGAGAACAAACCCGACTTCACTCGAACGGCTCACCGCCTCGAGTCAGCTCAGCGAGACGTCATTCCATCCGACTCGGCAACCGTCGTTCGGCGCAGAGCTTGGCACCCGACCTAGGGAGGTTCAATTTCCCCCCCGTAGGCACCAACTCATCTCATCAACACTTCAGAGCCCCGTACCCGTCGGCGTGCGCGGCAACAGTCCCCATGGGGGCTAGTGTTCTTGGCCAAACGTCATCAAGACACGATACGTATCCGGACTGATGGCACGTTCGAAGCCGTGATCCACCTTCGGGAAGGGAACCCGCTCGGTAATGAAAGGTGAAACATCGACTTGGCCCTGCGAGATCAGTTCCACCGCCTCACGGTAGCTCTCCCGGGTATGGCTGAACGTCCCCGTCACGAAGAGCTCATCGTAGTGAACGTGGTTCGGGTCGACACCGACTTCCCCACTCGGATGGACGGACCCGTACAAGCACAGCCAGCCTCCCTTGGCCATGACTTCCAGAGCTTGGATGATGGCAGGGCCACCTCCAGCCGTGAAGAAGACGGCATTAAGGCCATAGCCTCCTGTCTCGTCGAGCACCGCTTCGCGGAAGTGGTTGTCCGTCGGGTCCAGAACCACCTCGGCGCCCGACTTCAGCGCTTGGTCGCGGCGGACCGGCATGGGCTCGCTCACCAGCACACGGAACCCCATCTTCTTGGCCAACAGGATATGGAGCTGGCCCATCATGCCGGCGCCCTGAACAAGGACACGATCCCCAGGGAACAAGCCTGGCCGCGTGACGCTTCGGATGACGCATGCGACAGGCTCCGCCAGGGCAAGATGATCGGGATCAACTCCCGGCCCTGCCCGGTACACTTGGTAGTCCTCAACGATCAAGTAGTCGCTCAGGCCACCTGGACCCCAAGGTTCGCCGGCCTGACGGGGTTCCGGGTCATTCTCGCACTGGTTGTCGAGACCGCGCCGGCAGTAGTAGCAGGACCCACAACGGGTCTTGAGCGCAGGGGCCACCAGATCCCCAACGCGCACGTCAACGGTGCAATCCGGGCCCAACTCCTCGACAACCGCAGAGACTTCATGCCCACCGCGAAAGGGATAATCGTCCGGCGATCCGCCTTTGTAGAACCGCTGCTCCCAGGTACAAAGGGCACATCCCTTGGTCTTCAGCAACACTTGGCGAGGCTCAAGCGGCGGCAAATGGACTTCGCGGATTTCCAACTCTCGGGGAGCAACGAACTCTATGGTTCGCGTATTCATCTTGCTGCACCTCTCGATTGTAGGCCTGTATGGCCCGGGCATCCAATCATGACCGTCAAGAAAGGACCATTCCCCCATCGACCTCAATAGCTTGTCCGGTGAGGTAGCGCGAGTCCTCCGACGCCAAGAAAGCGACCACCCCGGCAATCTCCCAAGGCTCCGCGAACCTCATCATGGGACAATCCTTGCGGCGCATCTCAAGCCACTCTTGAGCCTGCAATTCCTCTTCGGCGGCCACGATCGAAGCAACGCGCTGCACCATCTCGGTCTTCGTGTTCCCAGGGCATACGGCGTTTGCAGTAGCACCGTGTGGCGCAAGCTCCATGGCGACCGATCGAGTAAGACCGATGACGCCGCTCTTCGAAGCTGAGTACTGCGCCGAGCCGGGCCAGCTCGTTTTTCCGGCCATCGAGGAGATGTTGATGATGCTCCCGGAAGCCTCGGCGATCATATAGGGCACGACCGCACGATTGCACAGAAACACCCCAGTCAGGTTGATGTCGAGGGTGCGCTGCCACGCCTCATCGGTCACCTGTGCCAGAGGGCCGCCCGTATAGATCCCTGCTGATGCCACCAGGATATCCACGCGACCCCATGCGTCAACCACCTGTTTGACCTTGGCCACAACGCTCTTCGAATCCGTGACATCGCAAGTCAGCGCCAATGTCTCATTGGCGCCCAGTCGGCATGCCTCAGCCACCGATCCGTTGGCCACCTCATCCAAGTCCACACAGGCGACACTGGCCCCTTCTTTGGCAAAACGCTGTGCACAGGCCCTCCCGATCCCATTGGCGGCCCCAGTCACAATGACGCTCGCGCCTGTGAATCTTGCCGAGTCCATTCGTCTTCTCCTTTGGCTTGCACGTTGATCAGGCTGTCCGCCTGGATTTGCCCGCGCCGGTTTCGACCGACGGTGGTTCTTGACGTGAGGACAGGCCGCCCCATCTTGGGGCATGCCCTTGTATCGCAGAATCGACCTTGCTCGGGTCGCAATCAGTCGGCTATCAAGCCAGGATTCGGACCCGTGCCCGAGTGTCCCGCCATCTCCGTCGTTCTCACGCAGCCCCCCTCCCTGCCCGGAGACAAATAGCGTTTACCCGTGCTTTACAAATATTACTGACACTTGTTGGCCGGCGTGGAGTGTCAAATGTCATGCGCGCTTCGGTAGGAGCGCTCAACAGGCGGCAAGGGCATGGTTCCGCCTGACAGCCCGGTCAAAAGGCGTGTCGACCACGGCCTTGCCTAGGTTCGTCGCCTCGGGCTTTGTCAACTTATACAGTTGGCGCCTAAGATGACACCACCTTTTCGAACGCCCCCTCCCCGCCATGCATCCTGCATCTGGTCTTGGAATTCACGCCAACTGGTAACGGAGGCTTTCACCCTGGAGCACCTGCAGGAGATTGCTGTAGTCATCTTTCCTTTCTTTGGGATTGGCGGCGTCTGAACCCGCGGCGGTATGCGGGGTGAGCAGGATGTTGGCGCGGGGCTGGCGGGCCAGGGGCAGGAGCGGGTTCTGCGGTCGGATGGGCTCCCATGTGTAGGTGTCCAGTGCCGCCCCGCCGAGGTGCCCCGAGCGCAAGGCCTCAGCCAGCGCCTGTTCGTCAATGACCGCGCCCGCCCCACAGCTGACGAAGCACGCCCCCGGTTTCATCCGGGCGAAGAAGCGTGTCCCGATCGACTGCTCCGTTTCCGGAAAGAAAGGGAGCAGATTGCACAGGAAGTCGCTCTCGGCGACCAGCTCGTCCTCCGGCGCAAAGCGGACCCCCAGGCCTTCTTCGGCTTCACGGGGCAGGCGCTCGCGTTTGTTGTACCGCAGGGTTGGCTCAAAGGGCCGCAGGCGGCGGGCCAGCTCGGTGCCGATCTCGCCAAGACCCAGGATGCCGACCGTCCGACCCCGCAAGCTCCCCAGGCCCTCCCGCCCGGACCAATTGTAGGCGAAGTAGTCTTCGTCACAGCGCTGCGATTTCTGGCCCCAGTCACCGGCTTCCAGAGCGATGTCCATCACCTCGCGCAGCCGCTTGGCCAGCGACAGCAGTTGAAGCACCATGTGCTCCGAGACCATGATGCAGCTGGCCACCGGCCAGTAGCACACGGGGACCCCGGCTTCCCGGGCGGCTTGCAGGTCGATGTCATGCGTCTGGGAGCCCAGACGCTGGATCAGGTGCAGCTGCTTTCCGGCCCGGATGATCTCACCGTCGATCGGGCCGGTCCGCTCGCTGATCAGAAACTCGGCCTGCGCCATCTCAGCCAGAAGCTCGTCCCTCGATGGGCTCCGCAGCATGTGAATGTCCAGCTCGGCTGGCGCCGCGGCCAACACGGCTTCCTGATGACGAGCCCCTCGGTGTGTGACGAAGACTGTCTTGTACTGCTGCATGGAAGCCTCCAGGTTCTTCGGACCAACCACCCATCTCGACCCCACTACTCGTCTCGCATCAGCCACCGACGAGTCGAAGGTCAAGGCCATCTTAGGCTCAAGCTGTCCCCTACCACCTACCCGAACCCACGCGCTCTATGAAGAATTCCACACAGGCCGAAGGGGGCTCGTTCCCGTAGGAGAGTCAAGGCAGAAATCGACTGGCCTATCCGCCAAACTGAAGATGCCTTGTGGTTAACGCCATTTGGCCAGCTTGAACCCGACCCACTTGGATCAGTGCGTCAAGTTGAAGGACAGTGCCTTGCCTCGAGGCCTTTCCCTGGTCTCCTGGGCCCATGAGATTCTGTCCCACGAGGATAATGTCACCAGTCTACCTTCCATCAAGTGGCAATCTTCACAGAGATAAAGTGACACTTTACGAAAAGACGCTCGAAGAACCTTCATCAGTCGACTAGGCCGCCGATGTAACCCCCTTGTTACGCACCAAGTGTTAAGTCATAATTGACAAAGGGCCATTCAATTCCACTCCAAGCGGCAACCAAGGGGATTCAGGTGCGCGGAGAAAGGATACACCTCCAGCGAGCCGCTCATTGAAGCGAGAACGAGGTCGTAGACGATCATCGAGTCCGGTTGCCGGGTTACACTTGCAGACACGAGAGAATCCGGATGATCGACGACCTGGAGCGGAAGCTTGGGGATGTCCCAGTTACCCGCGCCGTCTGTTTCGGACTGACGCCCGTCTCCTCCCCGCTTGAGCGCGTATTCCTGTCGGCTGGCGCTGATTTGAGCGGTATGTCTTCAGGCGGAGAGGACCGCCACGACCTCAAAGGATAGGACACATGGATCGCCCAACCATCGCAGTCACCATTGGTCAGAAGCACTACGCCAGGATGTTCTCTGAGAAGGCCCTTCAGAAGCTCGAGACGTTGGCCGATCTGGTTCACCATCAGGGCCAAGAAGCAGCCTCGAAAGAGGACCTAATCGCTATCCTGCCGGGGGCTGACGCATGTATCACCAGCTGGGAGGTGGCGCAGTTTGACGCGGATGTTGTCGACGCTGCCGATCAACTGAAGTTGATTGTCCATCTTGGCGGCAGCGTCAAGCGGTACCTGACCGACGCCGTCTGGAAGAGAGACATCCAAGTATCATCTGCCGCACCGGCCCTGGCGATTGACGTCGCCGAGACCGCCTTGGGCTTGATACTGATCGGCCTTAAGCGACTGTGGCCCCTGGCGGGAACGGTACGCGGAGGCGGCTGGCGAGAGAGTTCATTCTGGCCCGCCGGCGAAACCTTCGGCCGTACGATTGGCGTGGTCGGTGCCGGCAGTGTCGGCCGTCACGTTGTCGATCTTCTTCAGCCATTTAGCGTTGATGTTCTGGTTTCGGATCCCTATCTTAAATCGGGTGACCTGCCGGCTGGCAAGGCAAACCAGGTCGACCTGGATGAGTTGCTCAGGCGCTCGGATGTGGTTACCCTACACGCTCCCGGCATCGCCAGCACCAAGCACATGCTCGATGGCGAGCGCTTGGCTATCATGAAGGAAGAGGCTGTCCTGGTGAACACCGCGCGAGGCTCTTTGATCGACGAGACGGCACTGATCGAGCGGCTTGAAAGTCATCCTCAGTTCTTCGCCTTTCTGGATGTGACCGACCCAGAACCCCCTGCTGAGGACAGTCCTCTTCGTCGGCTCCCGAATGTTGTCGTCACCCCGCATATTGCAGGGTGCATCCGCAGTTGTGCCCGCATGAGTGAATGGGCCGTCGAAGAGCTCAGGCGCTTCTTCGCCGGTGAGCAACTGCAGAACCGAATTCGGCCCGAAGAATTCAGCCGGATCGCCTAAGATACGGCTCTTGAGCTAATCCGTGACTGAACCTGCCAAGCTCGTCCTGCGGAAAGGCCGGCCCAACCCCGTCAGTGGGAAGGATCACGCCCTCTATGTCTTGAAGGGCGATGCCACCGCCCCCGAAATAGAACTCGAACTGGCTGATGACGTCTCACTGCCGGGCCGCCAGGCCAGCAACTCGGATCCTTTTCACCTCAAGGTGCTCCATTTCAACGACCTGCACGGGTGGATTTGTGATATCCAGCATCAAGGCACGCGGCCTATCTTCTCGCGCATAGTCCACAAAATAAGAGAAGTTCGCTCGGAATGCGCCAGCACGAGGAACGAGGGTCTCATCGTCCTTTCCGCCGGCGACGACATCATCGGAACCGTGTTCGACCAACTGCTCAGTCAAGAGTCGGAGTCTGTCAACGCCCACCCCGGGTACAAGCTCTATTCGTCGGCCGGCGTCGATGCCACCTGTTTGGGAAATCATGATCTTGATCTTGGCATGGATCCTATCCGCAACGCCATTAGGCAAGATGCCGATTTCCCCGTCCTGGCCGCCAACCTAAGGAAGCCAGCCCACCTATCGGCTGAGTGCCTACCAGCCGTTCTGTACGTCATCAAGGGCGTTCGCGTCGGCCTGATTGGTCTGACCACACCAGCCGAACACAACCTGCCCGCTTCGGAGGACTTTGAGATTACACAGCCCGTGGAGGTTGCCAAGCGACTCGTCCAATGCCTGCGTCCACACTGTGATGTGCTCATCGTCCTGAGTCACTTAGGGCGAAGCCTGCGCTCCGGCGCCGGAACCGTTCAAGGTGCCGGGGATGTCGAACTGGCCAGCTCCTTGCCGCATGGCAGTGTCGACCTCATCGTCGGTGGGCATACGCATGATGTTCTCAACGAGAAAGGGATGTCTGCCAGCAATATTGTCAATGGGATTCCAATCGTGCAGGCGGGCATGCTCGGAAGGTTCTTGGGGCTGGTTGACATTGGTGTCGGCGAAGAGGCGGCCGTGACCAACGCCCGCCTCATCGCTACGGACACAATCCCTGTCGATGAAGAGTTTGAGCAGACCTATGTCCAGCCGCTCCTACGACAAGTCATGCCCTACTTCGACGCCCCTCTCGGGGAAACCTGCCGGCATCCCGATCTGACCACAGAATCGGTCCGCTATTCTTTTGCAGCTGGGGAATCGGCATTTGCCAATTTCATCTGCGACGCAATCGTCGCGCGCTGTCGACAGGCAGGGATTGAAGTCGATCTGGCGATATTGGATTCATCCAGCGTGCGTGCTGGACTCCCCATCGGCCGCCAGCTCTCCTATGGGGATTGGTTCAACATCATGCCGTTTGCTGACACAATCTGGGTCATGGATATTGCCGGGCATCAGCTCAAGACGTTGGTCGAGGACAACGCCCTTCGAATCGACAGGCCAGGATCTCCTCACACCGAAAGAGGTTTCCTGCATTTCAGCCAAGCCCTTCGGTACCGAATAGACCTGGGGTTCGATCGTGGCTCGGCTCGATCGGAGGACATTTCCTTCCAGGGCCAATCCCTTGACGAGTCCCTGGATGACATCCTACACATCGCTTGCTCGTCCTTCATCCGCGTCCCAGCTGGCCCGTGGGAGGCCATCGCCGGGCAAAAGTTGGGTCTCGCCGACCTGGATCTTCACAGCTTGCCCATGGAAAACACAGGGTTGTTCTTGCGCCATGAAATTGTCCAATACATCACCGAATCGGGTGGCCTGAATCCAGACTCAGGTGTTCGGCGTGACGGTCGGTTGGTTGTAGAGTAGCCTCGGTGCCGATCCGGCAAAAGGGGTTGCCATTGGCTAAAAATCGAACCATCTTACCCTTGTTTGCGAACCACGAGCCTTGTCTTCCTGACCCTCGATCGAGCGCGGTATCGCCACGCAGTCCCAGACACGACCTCGATCTCCTTGAATCCGAAGCGCGTAAGATTGAGACGATACCGATCCTTCACATCATTTCTAGCCGGCCGCTCAACGGCTCATCCCGAAACTACCGGCCGAGTTCAGCAATTTAGCCGTCAGAAAACCATGGCCAGTACGCAGGCGCAGAACTGCATCCAGACGTCTTGAGTGCCCGCTCTTCCTGGCCCCGAGTAGAAGCCGACAGGAGTTCTCGTGCAAACCCACAAGACACTTTTCATAACGCATCGTGGACTGCACCATCAGGAAAATGCGTTGGCAGCCGCGCCGGACGAGCTGGATGTTCGAATGCTCCGCAGCCCATCAAGGGATGACTTGCTGGATCAGGTAGCCGAGGCCGAGTATTTGATCAGCGAGCGCTCAGGGGAGATCGATGCCGAAGTGTTTCAGGCCGGGAAGAAGCTGCGCCTGATCCAGCGTCTGGGCTCCCAGACCTACGACATCGACCTGGAGGCGGCCCGGGAAGCGGGGGTGCCCGTCTGCTATTGGCCCGTGACCAGCTGCATCATGGTCTCGGAGCACATGCTCCTACAGCTGCTGGCGCTGGCCAAGCGAGTGCGGGAAGTGATGGACATCGCCCTGGAAGCCGGTGACTGGGGCCAGGAGCCTCAGCGCTGTGATGAAGACTACTTTGCCTATAATTGGTCTGGACGGGAGAATCTGGGAGGCTTGATGGACCGGACGGTGGGCATCCTGGGGTTTGGTGAGATCGGCACCGAGTTGGCCCGCCGGCTGCGGTCCTTCGAGGCGACTATTCTGTACAACAAGCGCCAACGACTGCCCCAGCAGGCCGAGGAGAACCTGGGAATCCATTTTGCTTCAGAGGACCAACTGGTCTCCCGGAGCGACTTCATATGTGGGCTGCTGCCCTTCTTCCCGGAGACGGAACAGTCAATCGATGCCGAATTCTTCGCCAAGATGAAACCGGGGGCGTGCTTCGCCAGCTGTGGAGCAGGCGGGGTCATCGACGAAGACGCCTTGGCGGAGGCCCTCCGATCAGGACACCTGGGCGGGGCAGCTCTGGACACCTTCGCATGGGAACCGCTGCGCCAGGAAAACCCGCTGCTTCCCCTCGCTCGGCAGCCACGTGCCAATATCCTCCTAACCCCTCACACTGCTGCGGGAAGCGCGCCATCAGGACCTATCCGAAGGGAGAGCGATTTCGAGAACATCCTCAATATGCTGTCCGGGGCCGACTTGCGCTATCAATTGCTCTAGTTCCACTCCACCCAAAGCCGGCCAACCCGCGAGGGGGTGCTTCTTAGACGGGGGTTGTGAAGGGACACTTGCGAGGGTGACAAACGATGAACTTTTTCCATGGAACAGATTGGCAGCACTGGAGCGGCACGCCCAACCGAGCGGAAAATCGGTCCCTGGCATATACTCCCAAGTTGTCAGGACAAGCTTCCAAAGATGGCAACCCACTTTGGGGTCTCTTCTGGGGACGGAAATGATCGCAAGAACTCAGCCGGCGCGGCGGTCCCCTGACGAACGCTAACACACGGAGCGACTCGAGCAGAACCAATGGCAAGAATCCATGATCTTAGGAGTTACATTGAAGTCCTCGATGAGGCGGGGCAGCTCAATCGAGTTCGTCGGGTTGTCGATCTCAATTATGAGCTGGCCAATGTGGGCGCCACAGTTGAGAGGACCCGTTCCGGCGCCATCCTCTTTGAGCGACCTGGACAATCACCTTGGCCGGTCTTCACAGGCGCCGTGTCCAATCCGAGGCTGGCAGCTCTCGCACTTGAATGCGAGGTTTCCGAAACAATTGATGTCATGGAACACGCGCTCGATCCGGCCAGCGGTATCCCTCCCGAAAGGGGACAGGTGGCCGCATGGAAGGAAAACGTGCTCACAGGGGAAGCCATCGACCTGCGTCGGCTGCCCATCCCGCACCACGCCTATCACGACGGCGGCCCCTTCATCACCGGCGGCGTGACGATCTCCAAAGACCCAATCAGCGGAAGAGGTAATCTTTCCTACAATCGGATGCAGATCAAGGGCCCACGGACGCTCGGATTCAATGTCAATGAATGGCGACACGTGATGGAGTTCTTCAGGGTTCAAGAAGCCAAGGGAGAACCCCTTGACATCGCTGTAGCTATCGGGTTGGATCCGGCGATCATGATCGCCGCCGGCGCGAGATATGAGGACGACGAGCTCCTGATCGCCGGTGCCATTCGCGATGCTGGAATTCCAGTCAGTGCGGGAGAGACGGTTGCCCTGGACATTCCCGCAACCGCAGAGATCGTGATCGAAGGGCATTTGCCCCCCACCCGCCGGGGCAAGGAGGGCCCTCTGGCCGAGTTCCACGGCTACTACGGGGAGGTCTGGGATAGCCCGGTACTCGAGGTCACCTCCCTATGCTATCGAAAGGATCCCATTTTCCAGACGATCATCCCCGGCTGGTCCGAGCACATCTACTTGGGGAATGTGCTGCCCCGTGAGCCGTTGCTCAAGCGATTTGTTCGGCATGTGAGCCAGAACGTCACCAGTCTACACATCCCACCGTATGCCAATGGTTTCTCGGTGTTTGTGCAACTCGATAAGACAAATCCGGGGGAACCAAAGAATGTGGCCTTGGCCGCGTTCGCCGCGCACGTCAATATCAAAACCGTCGTCGTGGTGGATCCTGATGTCGATATCTACGATCCCTCAGATATGCTCTGGGCGATCACCAATCGGGTTGACTGGAGTCAGGATACTTTCCTGGTGCCTGGTGCCCAAGGACATGAGATGGACCCGACAGCGGACAAACGGGGGATCCACACCAAGATCGGGATTGATGCTACTTACAAGCCCGACCGACGCAAGTACGGGGAGCGAGTTCGCTATCCGCAGGTAGATCTGGGGGAGTATCTGACTGGCGACTGAGCCTGAATCATGGGATTGCTCCCAGCCAGGCCGCCGTGAGTCAATCCGACAACGTTTCTGGCGTACGGGCAGAATCGAGCGACAGTTCAATCCATCGTGGGGCCGAGCGTCATTGGGTTGGCACCGCAGAACGTGAGGGGTGCAGGATCGATCGAGGCCATCATCGAATGAAGTTGTTCTTTAAATTGAGTGAACTTCCGAGAAACGCAACCTGAGGAAGTAACTGCAGGGTACAGCCATGTCAAATGATAGCAACTCGATAGGTGCGAGGATGCGAGATCGGCGCCTCGCCCTCGGCTACAGCCTTCGCGATTTGGCAGCCAAGGCGAAATTGACGGCGTCCTTCCTAAGCCAAGTGGAACGCGGCGAGGCCAACACTTCGATCGACTCTCTGCGTAGGATATCCGAGGCTCTGGACGTCAGCATGCTGCACTTCCTGCGTGATGTCCACGAACATGACCCGGTGATAAGGGCTAAAGAGAGGGCCATTCTGAGTCTCCCAAACTCAAATCTAACCTACGAGCTCCTAACATCCGGTCTCACGCACAAACTGCAGGTCTTCGTGGGAAAGGTTGATGGAAGAACCGAGAACTTCGCCCGCCGTCTCAGGGAACCTACAGAAGAGGTCATCTTCGTGCTAGGCGGGGCCCTCACTGTGGGGCTGGACAGCGGAGAGTACACGCTCTATGCAGGTGACAGTATCTGTTTTGAAGGATTCCAATTGAAGTCTCTTTCTACCGGAGAAGATGTCGAAGAGACCAGTTGGATTTCGGTCATCACACCCCCGGCTTTCTAGGGCGCTCGTGTGCCGCTGGTCTCAAGACCAGGTCGGTCCATCCCTGCTTTCAACATCCCAAGTTTCATTGCTTGTGCGACGATGCACGATGATGCACCGCCGCACCGGACTGCTCTAGGCCGTACAGCCTTGGCCGCTTATTCAGGTCCGTGCGGAATACTCGGCCCTTTGACAGTTCCCAGGATCACCCCCGTTGCGGGTCGTGGCAAGAATTTTCGCATCATCCGCCAGCCTCGGGCTGCCTTCGCCGGATAATCCAATGGCCTCGCCCCAGTGTCGGGCCTTCTGGTTTGTTTCCCATCGGAACATTCATCCATATCCAAGACAGTCTTCGCGAGCGTCGCCTGTAAGATGGGCAAGTACAATTTGCCTAGACACGCCGGCTCCCACCGATGGCTGCGTGTCGCCTTTGAAGATGCCTTGCCTTCCCGATGGCGGCGATGTCGCTACGCCGCATTGATGGTTCTGACGTGATGGCCACAACATGATGATTGCTGCTGGAGCCAAGGTCACAAAATGAACACCAGAAGAGTGGTTAGAATTGCGATCATCGGTTCACTGTATGCCGTCCTCACCGTCGGCATTGCTCCTATCAGCTACGGGCCAATTCAGTTCAGGATCTCCGAGGTCCTGAAGGTCTTTGTATTGTTCGATCCCTACGCCGCCATTGGAATCGGTATTGGGACATTCTTTGCCAACTTGGCCAGCCCGTTTGTGGGGCCCTTGGAACTGATCTGGATGCCCTTCAGCGATGTCATCGGGGGTCTGGCTGCCTGGGGAATGTACCTATTGATAGGTAAACGATGGCCTACCCTACCCATGGTTCTCTATTCGGCAACCACGGGCTTGGCCGTTGGTCTGATGCTCTTCTTGCTTGGCATGGGCGGTTTCTTATATCTGAGCGCGTTGATCATGTTGAGTGAATTGGTGATCCTTGTAGGAGGTACACCGATCATCTTTAGACTGGTTGATGCGCTCAATCAACGCGGCCTGAGAATCGGGGAGTAAACACCATATCAACCCACACGGTGCACCAACGAACCTTGCGCGTGGCCACTTTCGGCCTCGCCCGATAACAACGACCGATGAGGCATGCGACATGAATGCTCACTGCCAACCACGTTTCTCTTCTCGTAGGGAAGGGATCGCCTCTTGACCTCCCGCTTTGAACCTCAGGGGCTCGGACCGGCACCCCGAAATGATGTGTTCGGCCGGCTCTTGCGTTCCCGGTTGGCATGTCTCCACTTCCCGTGGCGGCGCTGAGTGTCGGCCCTGGCTCCAGAGTCCTGCGCGGCCCCTGTGCATCGCATCAGAAATGACAGCGATGCCGCGATCGGAGCGAGGACAGTCATGGCGGCCATCTGACCTTGTGTTTGACTTTCGACAGGGACAGATTCGATAGGCTTGATAGCAGGAATGCTTGGCATCGGGCTCCGTCCTCGTCCGAGTTAGGACAGGCCAACCCGCTGTTTCAGGGACTTGGATGCGCTGCGGCAGGCATCTCGCAGCTGTTTCTCATCTACACCTTTCACGCGTCGGTTCTCCACCACCAGGTCACCGCCGACCATCACCGTATCCACATCTGCTGCGGAGGCTGACAGCACCAAAGCCGATGTGGTGTCGTTGACTGGGGCAGACCGAGCCGTGTCGAGATTCACCATGATGATGTCGGCCTGGCCTCCTGGCGCCAAGATCTGTCCATCCGTCGCCCAAGACAGGACATCGGAAGGGGATAACACCTCGGGATCACACTCGGCCGCCCTCGCCAGGCACAGCGCCATCTTCGCCGTTTCAAAAAGATCCTGCGAGTCGTTGCTCGCGGCCCCATCTGTTCCGAGTCTCAGCCGCAAACCAGACCTGAACATTTCTGAGACAGGCGCGATACCCGACCCCAACACAGCGTTGCTCACAGGACAGTGAACCATCAAGACGTCATGCTTGGCCAGCCGCTCAATCTCTGTCATCTCGAGCCACACGCCGTGGACCGCCTGTGTGCTCGGCCCCAACACACCCAGTTCTTCGAGCCACTCGACCGGCCGAACTCCTGTCTCGGCGATCGTCTTCTCCACCTCGGCTCGTGTTTCCGAGAGGTGAATATGGGTTGGTGCGTCGAATCGGCGAGCAAGGGCATGCGTCTTTTGCAGGGTCTTAGCTGAGCACCTCCATGGAGTCAATGGCCCGTTGGCTATCCGCACGAGCGAAGAACCTTTGTACATCGCAAACAGTTCTTCTAGTTCCTCCAGGATCTGGTCTGACTTCTCACCACCGGTGCCTCGATCCGCCCATGCGCGTGCCAACACCAGCCGTATGCCCGCGGTTTCTGCCGCGCTGCACACGGCTTCAGAATACTCCTTGGTGGCGCAGATCTTGTGGTGATCAACAACGGTGGTCACGCCGCTGAGTACATTCTCGACACAACTCAAGCTGGCCGCCAAGTGCATATCTTCAACCGTCATCGCGGCCTGCAGGGGCCAGACCACCTCACTCAGCCATCTCAGCAGGGGCCGGCCTGCTGCCAAACCACGCATGAACACCTGGCTGAAATGCGTGTGCCCGTTGACGAGGCCTGGCATCACAGCATGGTTGGAGGCATCCAGCTTGAGACCTGTGCCCCGCAGGACCTCATCGGGAGGCACCCCCCGACCTACCTGCTCGACGGTCCCGCCTCGCACGGTGACATAGCCTGGATCCAGCCACCCATCGGCGGACATGACTCTTCCGCCCCAAATCAGCAAGACTTCACCATCTTTCATGCGTTGAGATCCATAGCAGTCAGGCAGCGCTGACGCGAACCGGGAGGAAGAAGTGGATCGCCCAGCACCCTTTGTTCGTGAGTCAGCGGAAGCGCCCTCCGCCGGTAGCTGCTGGCTTGAGCCAGTGCGTTGGCCAGCGCCGGTGCCGTAGCGATCATGACGGGTTCCGCCAGATTTCTCGCCCCAAACGGGCCTTGCTCGAAGGGTTCTTCAATGAACTTAAGATCTACCGGCGGCACGTCCAGGGCGGTTGGGACCAGATAGCCGTCAAGATTGGTGTGAAGCGAGTAACCACGGTCGAAACGCATGTCCTCCATCAACGCGTACCCTATTCCTTGGGCTATCCCCCCAAACATCTGTCCCGCCGCCCCTTGTGGATAGATGATCCGACCACCGTCATGGGCTGCCCAGACGCCAAGTACCTCGGTATGACCTGTGCGCGTATCGAGCGACACCTCGGCCACCTGAGCGCCAAACACGTAACAGAAGTACGGCTTGCCCGTCCCTTGCTCGAAATCCCACTCGATCGTCGGGATCTGCCATCGGCCTCGGACGGACAGGACCAAGCCCATCTGGCGCGCATGTTTGACAACCTCTTCAAAGTCGAGGGCGTTTTCGCTGGGCGAGACGTACTTCTCGCCAAAGCGGGCCACATCTCCCGGAAGGCAGCCCAAGGCGTCCCCAGCAGCCTTGCGAAGCAGCCCATCCAGCTTCTTGGCCGCCACCTGGGTGGCATTCCCCCCGACCATCGTGGCCCGAGACGCCACGGTCGGACCTGACTCAACGGAAATCTGGGTGTCCGGCCGCGGCATATGAATGCGTTGTGGCTCCACCCCCAAGGCTTCCGCGGCAATCATCGTGTACACCGTCCGGCTGCCCTGCCCAAAATCAGTCAATCCGGAGGTCAATGTCAGACTGAAATCGTCTTCCACTTCGAGGGTCGCCGTGGCATAGTCCTCGCCTTCGCCTCCAAGGCTTGACCCATGAAAGTAGCAGGCCACACCGATGCCGCGCCGGATATCCTGCGGTGCTTGCCGCGCATAGGCTGTCCGCTTCCGATCCCAGTCTGAATGCTGGCGCACCCACTCCAGACATCTGGTCAAGCCCACCTCGTGGTCAAGCAAAGCGCCGGTCATCGTTCGGTCGCCCTGCCGGAGGCAGTTCTTGAGCCGCCACGCCAGCGGATCTTCACCCAGACGATCCGCAAGCTCGTCCACCGCTTGTTCGATGACCGCGACCGATTCCGTGTTGCCAAAACCTCTGAAGGCGCCCGAGTACCCGTTGTTCGTGTAAAGGACCTGCGTGTCGACATGAACCGCTTCATAGCGGTAGGCGCCAGCCGCATGCACGGAGGCCCGCCACGCTGCCAGCGGGGTCATGGAGGCATAGGCGCCGCTGTCGGCCAGTATCTCGACTTTCGCCGCTTTCAACTGGCCGTCCGAGTCGGCTCCCAGAATGACGTGATAACGCATGGCCTCACGCTTGTAGGAAGCGAGCATCGACTCTTCGCGTGTGAGCGTCAGGCGCACGGGCCGGCCGGTCTTTAGAGCCAGCGCGGCAACTTGAGCTGACGTTTGATAGCCGATGTCATCTTTTCCTCCGAACGAACCCCCAACAACCGCTTGAATCACTCGAACCTTGTCGGGAGGGATCCCCAAGACCATCACCAGGTTGTCCCGGTTGATGAACGGGCTCTGGTCATTGGCGTAGACAGTGACACCGCCGTCTTCGTCCGGTACGGCGAGTGCCCCTTCGGTTTCCAGGTAGGCGTGTTCCTGGTGGTTGCAGGCGTAGCGCTCATCCAAGACGAACTCACATCCGTCCAGTACCGGCCGCGGCTCGCCGTAACGTACGATCTGTTCAGCGACCAGGTTGCCCTTTCCAAGAGGCGGCACGAGCGGGATGAGAGGTGCGCCCGGCATCGAGGCTTGCTCGACATCAAACAATCCGGGCAGTTCCTCAAGATCACAGACAATCGCGCGCACGCCATCCTGCGCCGCTTGCTCCGTCTCGGCGGCCACGACAGCAATGGGATCCCCGACATAGCGGACCTTTTCATGGGCAAGCACAAACGCATCCTTGACCGGGTATCCAAGACTGCCGTGCTCAAAGAAGTCGTCGGCGCAGACAGCCGCAACCACTCCCGGCATCTTGAGCGCGGGCGCCATCTCGAGTCTTGCCAGGCGGGCATGAGGCACGGGGGATCTCAACACTTTTGCCACGAGCATTTCCGGTAGGTGGATGTCTCCTACATAACGCGCCCGCCCCATGACCTTGTCCACGCCATCAATGGCCCAGAACGGATGACCCACCACGTGGAGATCGCTCATGCCAAGGCATCCTTTGCGTGCCCACCACGGTTACCCTGGGACTTGTAGCCGCGCCGGCGGGCCGCGGTCATCTCAACCGCGTCGACAATCTGATGGTAGCCGGTGCAACGGCACAGGTTGCCGGCAATCCCCTGCCGGATCTCCTGGCGATTTGGATTTGAATTCCTGGCCAACAGGGCCTCGGCCGCCACAATGAATCCCGGCGTACAGTATCCACATTGGACGGCGCCTGCGTCGAGAAAGGCCTGCTGCAGGTCATTCGGGCCGTCCTGTGCGGCAACCAGTCCCTCGACCGTCACTACTCGGCGCCCGTCAACTTGGGCCGCCAGCATCAGGCAGGAGTCGACCACCCGGCCGTCCACAATCACCGAACAGGCACCACACTCGCCGACCTCGCAGGCGGGCTTGGCGCCGGTAAGACCCAGGGTCTCGCGGAGCAAGGTGAGCAATGTTGTCGAGGCGGAGGCTTCAACCTCCACTTCCTGCCCATTGAGGTCGAAGTGAATCTTCACGCTAGGCCTCCCAAGACTTGTCGCAAGCCGCGTTCTGTGAAAGCGGTCACCACGTTCCGCTTGTACGGCGCCGACCATCGATCACCAGACTCTTGGAGGAATACGTTCTCCATGACTCGGACTGCCTCTTGAAGCACGCCATCTTCGAGTTTTCGGCCATGCAGGATGGTTTCGACTTCCGGCACGCGGCGAGGGTGCGGAAAGACGGCACCCCAAGCCAGCCGAAGCGAAGTCACGCGTCCGTCGTCCCCAAGTCCACCCAAAATGGCAAGGGCCGCCCGCGCAATGCTCATCGCTTCCCTGGGCGCCAGGCGCAGGTAGGCCGTCGTCTCAGCAGGGTGAGGCGGAGTGAACTCGAAGGCACGGATCAGGCTGCCGCCGGGCAATCCGCCAGGAAGGTCGGCCACCAGGTCGGCTACTGGGATACGGCGCTCCCCGGCGGCGCTCACGACGAGAGCATCCGCCTCCAAGCACACCAGCACGGTGGTAAGGTCGGCACAAGCAGCCCCATTAGCCACGTTGCCTCCGACCGTCGCCTGATTGCGAATCTGGGGCCCGCCTACCACTCGACAACCGTCGGCCAAGAGGGGGACGCGTTCAACCAGACTCGGACTCTCCAGGATTTCGGTCATGGTCACACCGGCCCCAAGGACAATCCGGCCGTCCCCGGTCCCATCGATCCGCTTCAGGTCCGGCACCTCCGCCACGTCGACGAGCAGATCGATCCCATTGACCCTTCTCTTGAGACCGCGCAGCAAGTCCGTGCCGCCAGCAAGAACCCGGACTCTCAGATCGGGTTGGTTGAGCTTTGCCAGCGCTTCGTCGAGAGTCTTGGGACGGACGTAGCCTAGTTCGTTCAACGTCGCCTCACGTGAGAGCGCGTCCACCGTCGACAAAGTG
>Ga0315540_10000089_pt1 | contig 44576 bp, 34 predicted proteins | sample SalMarSW160110MG_FD_203677 | JGI IMG/M metagenome (GOLD analysis project Ga0315540, IMG submission 203677) | Salt marsh sediment microbial communities from the Plum Island Ecosystem LTER, Massachusetts, United States - Salt Marsh Sediment SW1601-10 ...
GTCAGCTGCTGGACATGAGCAGCGGCCTCTCGCGGTACCTCGATCCGCGCGCCGTCGCCAACCTGATGGCCGACCACCTGGCGCGAGCGGTCGGGGCCGATCAGGCACATGTGAGCGACTGGGACCAGCCGAACGACCGCCTGCGCACGCTTGGGAGCTACCCGGCCTCGACTCGCGGCGAGGCCGACGCCTACTACCCGCTGGCGGGCTATCCGGCCAGTCGCCGCGTGCTGGAGGGACGATCGATCGAGGTGGTCGATGCGGACAACCCCGAAGCGGACCAGGCGGAGGTGGCGCTGCTCCGGGCAGACGGCATGCATGGCCTGGTGATGCTGCCGCTGGTGGTGAACGACCGGGCGATCGGGCTGGTGGAGCTGGTCTCGTCGGACCGGCCCACGTCCGATGCTGGCCGGATCACGCTGGCACGGACGATGGCGCACGAGGGGGCGATGGCGCTCGAGAACGCTCGCCTGTATGAGACGGCTCGCGACCTGGCCGACCGCGACCCGCTGACCGGCTTCTTCAACCACCGGTACCTGCAGGAGCGGCTGACCGAGGAGGTCGTCCGCGCCATCCGCATGCAGCGGCCGGTGAGCGTGGTGATGCTCGATCTCGACGACTTCAAGCTGGTGAACGACTCGTTCGGGCACCAGTACGGCGACGGGGTGCTGGTCCACGTCGCCGCCAGGACTCGGTCGGTGGTGCGTGCCTCGGATGTCGCGGCTCGCTACGGGGGCGACGAGTTCGCCCTGATCCTGCCCGAGACCGGCCGCGAGGATGCGATCAGGGTGACGGAGCGCCTGTTGGCGGCGTTCCGCGACTCGCCGTTCACATCCGAGGGCCGCCAGCCGTTCCCGATCGGGGCCTCGATCGGCGTCGCCACCCATCCCGACGACGGCCGAACGGCGACCGAGCTGATCGCCGCCGCGGATCATCGCCTGTATGCGGCCAAGAACGCCGGTGGTAATCGGGTGGGCCCGCTCGACCCCGTCTCCGGCCGGCCTCTTGCCGGCGGCCCGCGAGCACTCGGGGTCCGCCATCGGGAGCCGGTGCTGACTGCCCGTCTGGCGGCGCAGGAAGCGCGGGCGTCGAGTCCGGTCGGGTCGAGTGAGGCCTGATCCAGTACGGAAGTACCACCATCGTCTCGTCGACAGTACCGTCAGCTGACCTTGCCGGGGGTTCGGCCGGGTCCCATGCTACGGACCCAGGGTGAGACTCCGGAGACGCGATCCTGGCGACATCTGGCGGCGCATCAACCTGCGCGGCCTGGCCAGGCGCCCCTTCGTCGCGACGTTCGCTGCGCTGGGCACGATCGAGCTGCTGCGGCTGATCATCGATCCGAGACCCATCGACCTCCTGGTGCTGCTCCTGGTCGGCCTGGTCGGGCTGGCGGCGATCCGCGAGCGTGAGGCGGTCGCCGGCAGCGAGGGAACGCGACGGACCGAGGCGGAATCGTTCGCCCGCATCCTGCGTGGCCTGGCGCGGTCGGTCTCGCCGGACGCGATCGTGGCCGCGATCGTCGAGGAGCTGGGTGCCGGCACGCGCGCCGATCACGTGGCGGTGGTGCGGCGCCGGCCGGATGCACGAGCCCTCGAGGCGGTCCTGTCACCGACCCGCCCGGGAGCGCCCGCGTCCAGGACCTCGCTGCCGCTGAGCGAGCTCGAGGATCCTGCCGGCGCCGAGGCTCTCTCGAGCCTCGCGATCGCCGCCTCGCGCGGTCGCCGGCTCGCCGCTGTGCCCATCCAGCCCGACCCTGAGCTCGACCCGGACCTCGTCCCGTTGCGGGTCACTGCCGGACCGCTGCTGCGTGCCAGGGAGGGGTCGGCCGATCGCGTCGCGTTCCAGGTGCCGCCGGGCAGCGTCGCGATGGCGACCGGTCCGACAGCCCCCATCGCGATGACGAAGGTGGCCACCGTGCCGCTGCTGGACCGGACGACGACGGAGATGCCGGCCGCGATGGCACGGCGTGCCCCGCAGGCGACGCTGGCCCGGGAGGGATCGGAGCAGCGGATCGCCGACCGGATCGCCGGCAGGCTCCGCGACGTGTACGGGCTGAGCAACGTGCTGGCGGCCCCGCTCCGTGTCAACGGCAAGGTGGAAGGGGCGATCGTCCTCTCGCGGCGCACGAACGAGGCCTGGCCGGCCAGCGCCGGACGGATCCTCGAGGCGGCGGCGGTGGAGGCATCCGCGGCCCTGGCGCGGGTCTACACGCTGCGCGACGCGGAGACGCGAGCGAGCACGGACGCCCTGACCGGGTTGCCCAACCGTCGCTACTTCGACGAGTACCTGGCCGCGCTGGCCCGACGGCGCAGGGCACAGGATCGGATGGGCGTCCTGATGATCGACATCGACCGGTTCAAGCGGCTCAACGACACGTTCGGGCACGGGGTGGGGGATCACGTCTTGCGTGAGGTGGCGCAGGCGATCGCCACGGCCGTGCGCGATGACGACGTTCCCGCACGGTTCGGAGGCGAGGAGTTCGCGGTGCTGCTCAAGAACCCGACGCCCGAGATGGCATTCGAGGTCGGCGAGCGGGTGCGTGCCGCGGTCGCGGGGCTCGACCTCCGCCATCTGGGGGTGCCGGGCGTCAGCGTGTCGGTCGGGGTCTCGGTGGCGCAGTCGCCGGATGAGGGGCTGGACATCGTGGTCGACACGGCCGACCGGGCGCTGTATCGAGCCAAGCGGGCGGGACGCGACAGGGTGGTTGCCGCGTAGGGGTTGCGGCCTCATGGGACGCGCATGAGGCGCGGTCGGCCCGGCTCCGTCGTTCGGGCATCGACTCGCCGGGACACGGCATCGCAAGGCAGGAATGGAACGTGACGAGCTCACTGCGGCGGTTGACGAGCGCGCGCCCATGGCGAACCTGCGTCCATGGAACGCCGAGCGAGCCAGAACGGGGCCCGGCGCGCCGCGCCGCCGACAGCCGGAACGCTGGACGATCCACGAGGGGTGGGAACCGCTGGAGTGAACGCCCGGCGGTCCACCGACGGGTGAGCCCTCCACCGATGGGTGAGCTCCCGGCCCGCACGACCGGACGGGCCGTACCATGCGGCAATGCCCGACCTCCCCAGCAATGCCGACCTCGCCCGCGTCTTCCACGAGATCGGGGACATCCTCGAGGTCAAGGGCGAGCTCGTGTTCAAGACGGTGGCCTACCACCGTGCGGCGGATGCGATCGGGCGGACGCCGTTCGACGTAGCGTCCACCTACGCTGCCGGGGATCGGCGCCCGATCCCGGGCGTGGGCCAGGCGATCAGCGACAAGATCGTGGAGCTCGCCACCACCGGCCACATGGCCGTCCACGACCGGCTGCGAGCGGAGATCCCGGCCAGCCTGGTGGAGCTGCTCCGGATCCCGGGGGTCGGCCCCAGGACCGTTCGGCTGGTGTACGAGGGGCTCGGCGTAGAGAGCCTCGAGGACCTGAAACGAGCCGCCGAGGCTGGCCAGCTGCGCGACCTCAAGGGGGTCTCGGCGAGCACGGAGCAACGGATCCTCGAGGGGATCACGCAGCTCGAGTCGCGACCCCAGCGCCTGCTGCTCGACCGCGCCCAGGCGCTCGCGGATGGGCTTCAGGGCCAGCTCGCCGGCACGCCCGGCATGCGGCGGGTCGTGCAGGCGGGCTCGCTCCGGCGGCGGCGCGAGACCATCGGCGATCTCGATCTGCTGGTCGAGACCGACGACCCGGCGGCGGCTATCGATCGCTTCGTGCATCTTGGCGTCGTGGACCGGGTCATCGGCGCCGGCACGGCGAAGGCGAGCGTGCGGATGGTTCGGGGCCCCCAGGTCGATCTGATGGTCATGCCGCCCGGAGAGGTTGGCACCTATCTGATCCACTTCACCGGGTCGGCCGACCACAACATCAAGCTCCGGGGGCTCGCCCGCGATCGGGGCTGGAGCCTGTCCGAGAAGGGCTTCCTGCGGCTGGGCGAGGACGGCGAGCCGTTGACCGGCGAGGGCGCCGAGCTGCGGACGTTCCGGGACGAGGCCGCAGCCTACGCGTTCCTCGACCTCGCCTGGATCGCACCGGAGCTGCGCGAGGACCGGGGCGAGGTGGAGGCTGCCAGAGACGGCCGGCTTCCGGTCCTGATCGAGCGGGGGGACCTCCGCGGCGACCTGCACAGCCACTCGGACTGGAGCGACGGCATCCACGCGATCGAGGTCATGGCGGAGGCGGCTCGCCGGCTCGGCTACGCCTACCAGGTGTTGAGCGACCATTCGCAGAGTCTCGCGATCGCCCACGGGCTCGAGCCCGAGCGGGTAGAGCTGCAGCGATCGATCATCGCCCAGCTCAACGCCCGCTTCGCGGCCGAGGAAGCCGCCGGCAGGCTGCCGCCCGATGCCGATCCCGGTGGCTTCCGGCTGCTGCATGGCTGCGAGCTCGAGGTGCGGGCGGACGGCAACCTGGACTACGACGACGACCTGCTCGCACGGTTCGACCTCGTGGTGGCCTCCGTCCACGTCGCGCGACGCCAGTCGCGCGCGGACCTCACGCGCCGGACGCTCAACGCCATCCGCAGCCCCCACGTCGACGTGATCGCCCATCCTTCGGGCCGGATGATCCAGTCGCGCGACGACCTCGACCTGGACTGGGACGCCGTGTTCGTGGCGGTTGCCGAGACGGGCACCGCGCTCGAGATCAACGGCTCGCCCCACCGGCTGGACCTGGCTCCCGAGCGAGCGAGGCTCGCCGTCGAGGCCGGGTGCCTGCTCTCGATCGACTCCGATGCGCATCGGACCGAGGAGCTGGCCTACGTGGGATGGGGAGTGGACCAGGCACGGCGCGGGTGGGTGCAGGCGCGCGACGTGGTCAACACGCGGCCGCGGGACGAGCTCCTGGCGTGGGTCGCCGGCAAGCCGTCGCGGGTATGAGCGCGGCGTCGACCGGGCCGGTCTCGGGCGGTCCGGCCGTGGGCCCCCGGCGCGACGTACCATCGGGCGCGATGGATCCGGAGACCGACCAGTCCCTCGTGTTCGTGCGCCGAGAGCTGGTACTCGTGGCCGTGGTGCTCGTCGCGCTGGCACGCCTGGTGACCACCAGCGACGCGTTCCTGATCGCCGGTCTGCTTCCGGTGGTGATGCTGCTGGCCGGAATGGGTGTGGTGGACAGCGCCCAGCCCGGCAGCCGCCCGTTCGAGGCGCTCCTGCTGCCGGCGACGCTGACCGGGGGAGCCGGTGCGGCGATCCACGTGATCCCCATCGGGCTTGGTCTCGTACCAGCCCTGATCGCGTTCGCGTGGCTGCTGGATCGCGCGCTGGTGCTGGAGATGCGGCTCGCGGCCGAGGCGACCGGCCCCACCGAGTCCGACCGGTCCCGGGCGCTGCTGGCGGCGGTGGTCGTGGCGTTCGTGGCGTTCACCGGGATCGCGGCACTGGTGCCGGGGGGCCTGGTGCAGACCGGCGGGGCGGGAGACGGGTCCAGCCTGTCGGGAGGCTGGTTGATCCTGCTCGCCGTCGACGATGCCCTGATCGCCCTGCTGCTGGGCTATCGGGTTGCGGTGTTCCGCTACGGGACCGCCCGCGACGCCGCTCGTTCGGCCGTGACGTACGCCATCGTGGTGGCCGTGGCGGCCGGCGCGCTGCGCGCCGTTGGCCTGCCGAGCCTGGTGGGTCCGGCGGTGTTGACGCTCGTGTTCTACCTGTGGGACGCGCTGCACGGGACGGCGCCGGCCCGGCGGCGCGAGCCGCGTTTCCTGTGGGAAACGGTGCTGCTGGTCGCCCTGGGGATCGTGGTCGTGCTCTGGAACCAGCGCCTCCCCGGGTAGGGCACCGGTCGCCGACCCCGGTCGCTCGTTTGACGCACGGGTGCTGGGATGCTAGAAACACGTGCCCGCGATCGATAGCCCGCGCTGGCCCCCGACCCTGCACACCGCAAGGTCCATGCGTCCAGATGGACGAAAGGACAACCGCTCCGTGACCTTCCCTGAGATCGATGCCGCCGCCCAGTCGCCCGCAGGCCAGACCCGCATGAAGCGCCAGCTGGCGGAGCGGGCCATCGCGCAGGCGTCGGCCGCCGACTGGGCCGGGGCCGCCGAGACGAACCGTCGGCTCCTCGAGTTCGGCGCGGACTCCGAGGCTGAGAACCGGCTGGCCAAGGCTTTGTGGGAGATGGGCGAGCTCGGCGAGGCCCGCGAGCACTACCAGAAGGCGCTCGCCCTCGATCCGACGAACCGGATCGCGGAGCGCAACATCGATCGCCTGAAGGTGCTGCTGGTCGACGCGGGCGAGCGCACGGTCGCGGCCAATCAGGGATCGAAGGCTCCCGTGAGCATCTTCGTCGAGGAGACAGGCAAGACCGGATTTGCCCACCTCACGGACCTGGCCCGTCCGGCGGAGCTCGCGCAGGTCAATCCCGGTGACCTCGTCGAGCTCGTGCCCGAGGCGAACCGGCTGATCGCGATCAGCAACGGCATCCGGATCGGCATCGTCGAACCGCGGGTCGCCGCCCGGCTGCTCAAGCTGATCGCGGATGGCAACAAGTACCTCGCCGGCGTCACGTCGCTGGGCGACCGGGACGTGCGCCTGATCATCCGCGAGGTGTTTCAGGATCCGCGCAACTACGGCAAGGTCAGCTTTCCGACCGCTGCCAAGTCCACGGACCTGCGCCCGTACACGAAAGGCACCCTGGTGCGGGAGGACGAAGAGCTCGAGGAGGAGCTCGAGGACGACGTCGAGGACGAGGAGATCGAGAACCTCGATCGGGTGCTGCCGCCGGAGGAGACGACGGACGAGGCGTTCGAAGAGGAGACGGACGACATCGACGAGTCCTAGGGCCATCGCCAGGGGGCAGCGGGCCAGGCGATCTGCGCCGCGTCGGGCCATGCGCCCCATCCCTGCTTCTGCTGGAACGCCTGCCGCTCACTCAAGCGGTCTCCGCACCCATTTGGCCCGCGCGACGGTCCGACGAGCGGTTTCGCGACCCGATCGAGCCGCCTCGGAACGCCCGGCGTTCGGGCCGGCGGTTGGAGGTCGTGCCCCGGCTCCTCAGCCGCCAGAGTGAACGCGGCGCGATCCAGCGCCGTGGCTCGCCTCGGACGCATCGCCATCCAGCGCCGGCCGCCTGCCCGTGCACGGGTTCGTCTGCAACAATCGCGCCCATGGCCGGTCGAGCACTCCTCCTTCGAACCGAACCGGGCTTCAGCCTTCCGGCCTTCGAGCGGTTCGCGCCACCCCCGCCGACATCGCTGATCGCCGCCCGGATCGAGGCATCGTCGGCACCGGGTGACATCGTCCTCGACATGTTCGGGCGCGGTGGCTGGGTCGCGCGGTCGGCGATCGACCACCAGCGGAAGGGCGTCAGCCTCGAGTCGACGCCTCTCGATCGGCTGCTGGCCGAGGTTGTGCTCCGGCCGCCGGATCTGCGGCATCTCGACGCGGCCGTCCAGGCCCTGGCCGCGTCCCCACGTCGCGATTCGAGCCTCAAGGCATCGATCACGGACCGGTTCGCCAGCCGGTGTGCCACCTGCGACCGGCCGGTCATCCTGGACGAGGTCAGCTGGGCCGCGAGCGGGCCATCGGACGGGGAGTCCGCCGGCGCAACCCGCGCGGCGGGCGACGAGGATGTGCCGAGCCCGGTGCGCAAGCACTATCGCTGTCGGGTGTGCCGGGACCAGCTCGGGGGGAGCGAGCAGCGGCAGGCGCCGCTCGACGATGCCGACATCGTGCGCGCCTTCGATCGGGAAGGGATCGAGGCCCGATCCCGGCTGCTCGAACGGTTCCCGGTGCTCGACGGAGGCGAGTCGCTGCCTGGCGAGCTGCTCGACCTCCATACGCCCCGGCAGCTCGTGGCGCTGGACGCGATCCTGGAGCGCATCGAGAACGACCTGCGAGCCGCCCCGATCTCGGCGGCGCTGCGCCTGTCGCTGCTGCACGCGCTCGCCCCGGCCAGCCGGCTCGCGACCTCGTCGAGTCGGATGGCCACCCTGCGCATCGCCGGCGGCCACGTCAAGTGGCCGGCGGCGGGGCATTGGCGGGAACGCAACCCCTGGTCGGCGTTCGAGGACGGTGTCCGGCTGGTCCGGGGCTTCGTCCTGCGGCTGGAAAGCGGTGCCTGGGGTCCCGTGCCGGCGCGGCTGGGCGAGGACCTGCGGAGCCTGGTCGAAGGGTCGGCGACGGCCGTGCTGAAGCAGGGCACCCCGGCCGCGCTGGAGGCACTCGGTCTCGAGGCCGAGCATCTGTCAGGCACGTCGCTGCGACCGCGCGCCCAGCTGGTGCTCGGAGCGCCGCCCGTCCGGCCGGTCTCCGACCGTCTGGCCTGGGCCTACCACGGGACGGCGTGGGTGCTTGGCCGGGACGCGGCGGCAACGCTGCCCCTGGAGGCGCTCTTCGGGCCATCAGTCAGGCCGTCGTGGGGCTGGCAGGCGGCGACCATCACCCGCTCGCTCCGGGCGATCACGCCGGTGCTCAAGCGCGACGCGCGGGTCGCACTGCTCCTTGAGGGTGACCGACCGGAAGGCCTGGTCGCCAGCGTCATCGGTGGGGTGACCGCGGACTACCGGGTGGTGGCGGCCCGGCTCGCCGAGCCGGGCCGCGAGACGGGCGGGATCGTCGAGCTGGTCCCTCCCGGGTCAGGAGCGGTGCCGGGAGGTCCGCGGACCCGGGCCAACGTCGTGCTCGAGCCGCTGCCGGGTGGCGCGGGCGACCCGGACGTTGCCCGTTCCGAGCGCCTGTTCTCGCCGCCCGGTCGCCTGGTGAACGCGCCGTTCTCGGCGGGCGACGCGGCCCGGGCGGTGGTCGACGCCGCGGTCGGGGTGCTCAAGCTCCGCGGCGAGCCGGTGACGTTCGAGGGCCTCGTGGGGGAGATCCTGGTGGGTCTCGATCGCGCCGGCCACCTCCGGCGGCTGGTCCGACCGCCCGCGGCGCCCGAGGGCTCCGAGCCCCGGGCCGGGGAGGCCCCGGGCAGCTCGGTCGATGGGGCGACCGGGTCCCCTGAAGGGAAGGCGAGCGGCGCGGATCGGGCAACGATCGGCGCACAACGGCCTGAGACGGGCGATGCCGCCGACCAGGAGCGCACGTCACGGCGTGCGGCGCGGGAGCCGAGGCACGATCACGTCGAGCGGCTGCTCAACCTCGTCCGGGGGGCGCTGGCGGCGTCAGATGGCCGCCGCCTCGTCCGGCTCGACGACCGCTGGTGGCTGGGCGATCGCACCGACCGGGAGACGGCCGCAGTGCCGCTCGCCGATCGCGTCGAGTGGGCGGTCTACAGTCTGCTGTCGACGGCTGGTCCGGTATCCGAGGCCGCGTTCCTCGGGCGCATCGCCAACCTGTTCACGGGACCCGACCGCCCCGACGAGGTGCTCGTGCAGGCGTGCCTCGAGAGCTACCGGAGCCTGGCCAGCACGCCCGACCGGCTGGTCACCACCGACGATCTCACCCGCCGCAGCCGCGAGCACAGCGAGCTCATCGCGAGCCTGGTCGACGTGGGGCATCGGCTGGGCTTCTCGGCCTGGATCGGCCTCCGCCAGCATGCCAGGCGAGTCGGTGGTGTCACCCTGGCGCGCCGCCTCGACGACCGCGAGCTGGCCGGCCCGCCGTACCTTGGCCGGATTCGCGCGGAGGACATCGAGGAGGTCGACGTGATCTGGTACGTCCGCGGCCGCGCGGCGTTCCTGTGGGAGGTCGAGTGGACCGCCATGCTGGGTGAGCCCGTCCTTCGCCGGCACGCCCGCATCCCCCAGGACGACCGCCTGGTGCGGTTCCTGGTCGTGCTCCCGGAGCGGGTCGAGCTCGTTCGCCACAAGCTCGAGCGCTCGCCGCTGCTCCGATCGGCGCTGGAGGTGGACGCCTGGCACTTCCTCAAGGCGAACCACCTGCGCGATTGGGCTGCCCGCGAGGAGGTGGCGCTGGCCGATCTGGAGCCGTTGCTGGGGCTCGACCCGGCGATCGAGCGCACTGGAGATCAGCTGGCCCTGTTCGGCGGCTGAATCGACGGGAGTCCGCCACGGGGCGCCGGCACGTGGATGCGGCCGGCTCGGGACCGCCACCGAGTGCCTGGGGGGCGCCACGCCTCCGCTCTGTGATCGGCGGCCAGAGGCCAGATGCCCGCGGATCGGGGGCGTGAACGGCCTGTTCCGGTGCGGTATTCGCACGTCAGGCGCCCATGGGGAACGAAATTCGTATTGACGCTCCTCATGGCCGTATGGCACGATCGGGGTCCCTGTTCCACTGTCCGCAACGCGGGCGCCGAACGATGGCCCCGGACGCGGGCCCCCGGCGTCGCGCCCCCGGCCGTCTCGACGGCGCCGCGCGGCGCACCCCGGGGGTGAATCCTGGAGGCACCATGACCGCCCAATCGACGACCTGGCCGAACCCCAAGCTCGCTCGCGATCGCCAGGCCGCCATGTACCGGCGTGCGAAGGCGACGTTGCCCGGAGGCACCAACTCCAACTTCCGCGCCTGGGGTGACGACACGGTCTACGTCGACCGGGGCAAGGGCGGCCGCGTGTGGGACATCGACGGCAACGAGTACATCGACCTGCGGATGGGCTACGGACCGGTGATCCTGGGTCACGGCGACGAGCGGGTCGACGACTACGTCAATGAGCGGATGCGGCTGGGCGTCAGCTTCTCGCTGACCAGCGAAGATGAGGTCCGGGCGATGGAGCTCCTGCGGGAGCTCAACCCTTGGGTCGCGAAGGCGCGGATGACGGTCTCCGGCACCGAGGCGACCATGCATGCGATGCGCATCGCCCGCGCGTACACGGGGCGCAACAAGATCGTCAAGTTCGAGGGCCAGTACCACGGCGTGCACGACTACGCGCTGATCAGCGTGCTGCCCAACGAGATGGCCGACCTGGGCGACCAGGACAACCCGGTCGGGCTCGCCTGGGGCCGGGGGATCCCCGAGGCCGTGGCTCGCACGATCATCCCTGCCCGGTACAACAACCTCGAGCTGCTGCGCCGGTTGTTCGAGCGCGAGGCCGACGATATCGCGGCGATCATCGTCGAGCCGGTGCTGGGCAATGCCCAGGGCATCCTGCCCAGGCCCGGCTTCCACCAGGCGATGCGTGCGCTCACCGAGGAGTTCGGGATCCTGCTGATCTTCGACGAGGTGAAGACCGGCTTCCGCTTCGCCCGGGGGGGCGCGGCCGAGTACTTCGGGATCACGCCCGACCTCGCGACCTACGCCAAGGCGATGGGCAACGGCTACCCTGCGGCGGCATTCGGCGGTCGCGAGGAGGTCATGGACATGCTGCCGGGCAAGGTCAGCCACGGCGGCACCTATGCCGGCAACCGGGTCGCGGCGGCCGCGGCGGTCAAGACGCTCGAGATCCTGCGCGACACCGACGCTCTGGCCACCGTGAAGGCCACCGGCGAGCGGATCCAGGCCGGGGTCAGGGGGCTGCTCGACGCCAAGGGCCTCGCCTACCACCTCACCGGGCACCCGTCGATGTTCGGGATCATGTTCCGCGAGGAGGTCGCCACCGAGTACCGCGACTGGGCGACCACCGACCACGAGCTGTACGACGCGATCGCGGTGGGCATGCACGCGCGTGGCGCGATGCCGGAGCCCGACAGCCGCGAGCCGTGGTTCGTGTGCGAGGCGCACGCGCAGGGCGACACCGTCGACCGGATCGTGACGATCTTCGGCGAGTCGCTCGACACGGCGCTCGAGCAGCGAGCCAGGGGCGGGTCGCTGCCCCACGAGCGCGAGGCCGCCTACGCCGACAGCTGACGTCGCGACCCACACCGAAGGCGAGGATCGAGCTCGAGTGAGCGGATTGCGAGGAGGACATCGGGCATGACGTTCGACGGGAACGCCGTCCGGTCGGTGGATCGGGCGGCGGCCCTGATGCTGGCGCTGGGGGAAAGCCACGGCCAGGCTGGGGTGACAGAGCTCGCCCGACGCCTGGGCCTGCACAAGTCGACGGCCTCACGGTTGCTCGCCACCCTCGAGAAGCGAGGTCTGGTCGAGCAGGACGAGGAGAACGGCAAGTACCGCCTCGGCCTGGTCGTGATCCGGCTCGCCGAGCGGGCCGAGCGAACGTTGGACCTGCGCTCGATCGCGATGCCCGAGCTGGACCGCCTGGCACGGGCAACCCGTGAGACCACGGGACTGGGCGTGCTCGACGGCGACCACCTGCTGACCGTGGCCCAGGCCGACGGTCCCAACCTGGTGGCCATGGGTGACTGGACCGGACGCTCCGTGCCGCTCCATTCCGTGGCCCCGGGCAAAGTGCTGCTGGCGTCGCTTCCGGAGCGCGAGATCATGCGCCTGGTCCGGCGCGGTCTTCAGCGTTTCACGGATCACACGCTCACGGGGCTGGAGCCGCTGCTCGAGGAGCTGGTGCGGGTCCGGCGACGCGGCTTCGCGACCGCGTTCGGCGAGTTCGACGCGACGATGAACGCGGTGGCGGCGCCAGTCCACGACGCGCGGGGGGCTGTGGTGGCCGCCGTCGACGTCTGGGGCCCGTCCTTCCGGGTCACCCCACGACGCGTTCCGGAGCTCGTGCAGCACGCGCGCGAGACCGCTGCCGCGATCTCGGTCCGGCTGGGGGGCACGCCCGCCTGACGCCCGCCCGCCCCCCGGTCCGGCTCGCACGGCCGGCGCGCCTCGTCTAGGCTTGGGTCCATGGAGATCCCCGCAGACCTCCCGGATCGCCTGCTCGGGGTGATCGCGAACCCCATATTGCCGATCCTGGTGATCATTGCGATCGCCGGAGTCCTGATGCGCCTGATCGATCAAGCCGTTCGGCGCATCGTGGCCGCCCTGTTCGAGCGCGAGGTCAATGAGGGCACCAGCCGGGACCTGTCGGCCTCCGAGGTCGCGAAGCGGGTCGACACGCTCGATGGCCTGGTGACGCGGACGATCCACGTCTTCATCCTGCTGATCGCTCTGGTCATGATCCTGGGCGAGCTCAGCTTCGACATCGGTCCAGCGGTCGCGGGCCTGGGAATCGTCGGGATCGCGGTCGGGTTCGGCGCCCAGAGCCTGGTCCGTGACTTCTTCAACGGCGCGCTGATCCTGATCGAGAACCAGTTCAGCCTGGGCGACGTCATCACCGTCGCGGGCATCACCGGGGTGGTCGAGGACTTCAGCCTGCGACGAACGACACTTCGGGACCTGAGCGGGGTCGTCCATACCGTGCCCAACGGCGAGATCGCGGTCACCTCCAACCAGACGCGCTCCTGGTCGCGGGTCAACGAGAACATCCAGGTGGCCTACGACACCGACATGGACCGCGCGATCGAGGTGGTCAACGAAGTTGGGAGGTCACTGGCGCAGGATCCGATCTGGAAGGATCGCGTGCTCGAGCCGCCCAGCGTGTTGCGCGTCAACTCGCTCGACGAGTCGGGTGTCACGCTCAAGGTGATCGGGTCGGTCCGGGCGTCGGAGCAGTGGGCGGTCGCCGGCGAGCTCCGGCGCCGGCTGCTGACCGCCTTCGCCGGCGCGGGCATCGAGATCCCGTTCCCGCACCGGGTGGTGATCTCGCGCGACGGTGGCGCACCTGCCGCCGGGGACGAGCGGGCCGTCTAGGGGGGGCTGGCGGGTTCCCGTCATGGCGCGGTGGCGGTGGCAGCGCCGCCCCGGTGGCACCGCCGTTGATAGCCCCTTGCGGCGCGTAGAATGGCCTCACAAGTGTCGCAGCCGGAGGGACCCTTGAGCGTCGATTCCCATGCCCAGGGCGGACCCGAGTTCGAGGAGCTCCTCCTCGGGACGCGAGCCTTCGCGTGCGCTCGGGCATCTGCGGTCTCGGCGACTCTCACGGACAGCACCGCGATGAATCCCGCTCGTGTGCGGAGGCTCCGGGGCGGTGGGGAAGGGATGACGGCGTGCCGTTCGGCTTCCTGAGGCGCCGCAAGCCGGAGGTGGCCGCCGTCGGCGCCGGCGATCCATCGGGCGGTGGCGTTGCGCAGCCGGCGTCAATGCACGCCGGCCCGGCTCGGGGTGTTCCGTTCATCGCGCTGACCGAGGACTGGCGCCTGCGGGGCCTGATGCAGATCTCCGGCAGGCTGTCCGACGCGCTCAACCGCCGGGAGGCGATCGAGATCACCGGCGTGAGCTGGGGGCCCCCGGACGGCTCGGCGCCGCTCGAGGAGGCGCCCGGCCTCAAGAGCGTCGACCCCTACGACCTGATCCTGGTCACGGGCGGCGACGACAGCCTGCCTCCGTTGACCGAGCCCGAGCGCATGGCGCTCAAGGTGCACAAGGTCGCCTACGAGGTTGCCCTCGAGGTGCCGCCGTTCCGTGTCATCGGAACCGTCTACCTGCACCCAGGCTCGGAGCCGGAGCGTTTGCTGGACCGCTCGTCGGAGATGTTCGTCGCGGTGGTGGAGGCGATCGCTCGTCTGGGTGACGTCGTGGTGACCGACCCCGAGGTCGAGGTGATCCTGGTCAACCGGTTCTACCTGCGCGGTGTGAACCAGGTCGACAAGCGGACGGGCGAGCCGCACCCGAAGCTGCCGGGCTCACCGTTGGGCGGCATCAGCTGGCAGGACCGGTCCCGCTGATCCGGCTCGGCTGGGGCTGGCGCGTGGCTTGGCTCCGCCGATGCGGCCCTCTGGGGCTCGCCTGCTGGCCTGGTTCCGCCGATCCGGCCCGCCGACATGCTCGGCTGGCCCGCCTCGCGTGCCGTCGCCTGTGGCGCGCTCGCGCGCGCAGGGGAGCTACGCGAGCGACGGGATCGCGCGCCCAAACAGGCGCAGCGGTGTTCGCGCGACGCTGCTGTCGGCAACGCCCAGCAGCCGGTCTGCCAGCGCGTCGAAGTCGAGCGTGATTCGCTCCTTGGGCGCCAGCTCCAGGAGGGTCTTGCCCTCGTTCGCGCAGCGAACGACCAGCAGCCCACCCGAGCGAAGCTGGCCGAACAACGGGATCGCCACCGCGCGCTCGAGGTCCTCGACCTTGATCCCGCTGTTCGCGCGGTTCGCGATCAGAGCGAGACGATCGCGCATCCCGAGCTCTTCGGCGACGTCGCGGAGCTTGATTGTGGCGGCGATGGCGGGCATGTCGGGGGTGACCGGCACCAGGATCCGGTCTGCCCGATCGAACAACGCCCGGTTGAGGGAGCTGTACGACGGGTGCAGATCGACGATCACGAAGTCCTCGCGGCGCTTGGCGAACGCGACCGCGTTCGCGACCCGCTCGGGCTCGAGCAGCTCGGTGCCGATCGGGTTGGACGCGAGGGGCAGGACCTTGAGCCCGGAGGAGTGGACTGATGCGAGCTCGTCGAACGTAACCACGGGGCCGCCGTCGAGCTCGTCGCGCCAGGCGTCGATCACGGTCGGGACCGCGTCCATGCCGAGCGACGCTGGGACGTGGCCGGTGACGGTGTCGGCATCGACGAGCAGCACCCGCTGGCCCCGGCCGACGAGGGCCGCGGCGAGGTTGGTGGCGACCAGCGTCTTGCCCACGCCACCCTTGGGGTTGAAGATCGCGAGCACCTGGCCGGGACGAGCCCAGTCGTCCTGGTCGAGGTCGCCCTGCAGGACCGGCCCGCTGCCATCGTCGATCGCGACCGAGCGGATGCACATCGCCTCGACCCGCCAGCGGATCGACTCGGCGGAGTAGGGCCGGGTCAGGTACTCGTCGTCCCGGTGTCCGGCGGCCTCCGGGTCGAGATGCTCGAGCATGGTCGCCCCGACCACGAGCAGCGCCGGAACGCTGTGCCCCGATTCGTGGAGCAGGGACCAGGCATCGGAGCCCGCGTCGGGGTCGGTCTCGACGTCGATGATGGCGACGGCGATGTCCCGCCGTGCCGCGAGGGTTGCCTGGAGCTCCGCGGGGTCACGGACGAAGACGGGGTCGAAACCACCGTTGCGTAGCTCGGAGCCAACCGGGTCGCGCTCGGCCGGCGGGAGCAGGACGGCGACCGTGGGTCGGGACTGGCCGGCTGCCATCGTCAGGCCTCCGCCTCGGGGTCGCGGGCGTTCACGTGAACGACGCCGTCCTCCGAGCCGGTCACCCGGGCAGCGAACCCGGGCATCGTCGGGATCACGTCACGGAACACGACGTCCGGGCCGTGGTCCACGTTGAACACGAACTCGCCGTCAGGTCCCGAGGCAACCGTCACGCGCTGGACGCCGGCGATCCGGCCCAGATGCCGCTTGAAGCTGGCGATGCTGGCGACAGAGATGAGGCCCGACACGATGACCTGCGACGTCTGCGGCTCACCATCGGCACCACCGCCGTGGCCGGGGAGCAGGCTCGCCAGCCGGCCGGTGAACGACTCGGCCTCGAACCCGCCGGCCTCGACGCGAGCCTCGAGCGCGGACATCGCCTGGCCGGCTTCGTCCGTGTCCTGGTGGCCGCGGAGCTGCTGGGCCGTGGCCTCGGCGGCGCCGACATCCGCCTGATCGGCCGAATCCGCCGCTGACTCGGCGCCGACGATCGTCTCGGCCACCGCTTCCACCGCGGCCATGATCGCGCTGCGGTCGACGGGCTCACCCGCCTCATTGGTCGTGGGGGAGCCGTCGGAGACCTCGCCCGCAGCCCAGCGTGGCGCGGTGTCGACGGCGTCGGCCGACCCTTCGCCGTCGGTCGCCGCCCGGGGTGGTTTGGTCCAGTCGCCTGAGGCATCGCCCCACGCGATCTGCGACGCGGTGCTGCGCGACATGACTGGCTTGATGTCGGTCTCGCCCGCCACATCGGGATCGATGGTGTCGTCGTCGACGGAGGCCTCGGGCTGGCCTGGATCCGGGTCATCGACCGCGACATCCGGCGCGATCACGCCGATCGCCGGCTCGGCGGCCCGGGCGCTGGCGTCATCCTCGGCAAGTGCCTCGGCGTCGCCTTCGACGGGCTCCGTGTCGCCGGCCGGTGTGGCGACGTCGGGCTCACCCTTCGCCGCCTCGTCGGCCGTCTCGATCCTGCCGGTCGCAGGCTCGACGTCGGCCCCTTCTGCATCAGCTTCGATGGCTTCGGCCTGGCCTTCGACGGCCTCGGCCCCTGCTGCCGCTTCGACCTCGGTCGCGACCTCGACCTCGTCCGCCGCCTCGTCCGCGGGCGTGCCGACCCAGGCCTCGAACGACGGGATGTCGGGCATGGACTCGGCCAGGGTCGCCAGGCTCGCCGGGTCGTCTTCGTTGCGCACCCGCTCGAGGTAGGCGTCCATGTCGGCCTGGTACCGGGAGACCTCGGCCTGCACGTCTTCGACCCGGCGATCGACGCTTGCGGCGTGGTCGCTGAGCTCGTCCTCGAGGGCCGCCTTGCGCGCGGTGATCTTCTGGTCTGTCTCCTCGCGGATGTGGGCGATCTCGGCCTTCGACCAGTCGCGGATGCCGGCGATGTCCTCGTCCGACTGCTGGCGGAGCTTCGTCGCGCCTTCGGTCGACTGCTCGCGGATCGTCTCCACGACCTGGCGCAGCGTGGTGTCAGTCTGCGCCAGCGCCTGTTCCCGTGCCGTCTCGGCGGTCGACCGGATGGCCGCGGACAGGTCGGCCATGAGCTTGGATGGCTTCCTGGGCGTCGCGGGAGGCGCCGAAGGAGCGGCGTTGATGTCGACCATGAGCGGTGGCTCCTCGGCGATGGGGCCGTTCTTGGCCCATTCTTCGGGGGGGCGGGGATCGTTGTTGCTGCGGGGTTCGCTGTCCGCAATTCCCAGGCGCGCGTGCAGGTCGGGCTCGGGCAGCACGAAGTCTTCGGGCTGGGCGTCGTGGGCCACTGCATCCTGGGTGGGCCCGGTCGCCACGTCGTCCGACGCTTCGTCGTGCGAGCGGTCCGAGCTCCACGGGAGCCGGAAACCGGATCGGGTATCAGTTGACGCCATTGGCCAGGGATCCTCCGCGGGCGAGCCTGGGTGGTGCTCGAACGTCACAGTAGGCGGCAGAGTGGGTTGCGGTGCAGTCGCTAGAGGTACCAGCGGCGGGTTCCGGTGGTACCGGCGGCGACCCACATCGGCTCCGGCTCGCTCCCAAGCCGCCGGACGGGCGTCCGCCGCGGTGCCGGGGCGCACCATGACCGCGGGGTCGACCTGGCCACCGGCGTGGTGCCCTGAGCCCGCATACCATGGCGTCGTGGAACCGATGCGCCAACGTTCAACCGATCCCGTCGGCGATCCGGGGGTCCAGCTGGACCGGCTCGGCCGGCCTCTTCGCGACCTGCGGATCTCGGTCACCGATCGCTGCAACTTCCGGTGTCCGTACTGCATGCCGGCGGAGGTTTTCGGTCGCGACTTCGCGTTCCTGCCGAGATCGCTCGTGCTCTCGTTCGAGGAGGTCGCCCGGCTCGCGTCGATCTTCGTCGACCTCGGCGTCCGTAAGCTCCGGATCACCGGCGGGGAGCCCTTGGTGCGGCGCGACCTGCCGGTGCTGGTCGGCTACCTCGCCCGGCTGCGGACGCCCGACGGCAGTTCGATCGACCTGACCCTGACCACCAACGGCTCGGCGCTGCGTGCCCTCGCGAAGCCGCTGGCCGAGGCCGGCCTCCAGCGCATCACGGTCAGCCTCGATTCGCTCGACGACGCGGTGTTCGGGGCGATGAACGGGGTGGACTTCCCGGTGACCCGGGTGCTCGAGGGCATCGCCGCCGCCCGGGATGCGGGCCTGGCGCCGATCAAGGTCAACACCGTCGTCCGCCGGGGGATGAACGAGGGCTCGGTCCTGCCGCTGGCGCGCTGGGCGCGCAAGGAGGGGTTGATCCTGCGCTTCATCGAGTACATGGACGTGGGCCATTCCAACGGCTGGCGATTGGACGATGTCGTGCCGGCCACGGAGATCCTTGCGACGATCGATGCTGAGCTGCCCATCGAGCACGTGTCGCCCGGCTATCGCGGTGAGGTCGCGGGCCGGTTCCGCTACCGGGACGGCACCGGGGAGATCGGGGTCATCGCCTCGGTCACCCGGCCGTTCTGCTCGGATTGCACCCGGGCCCGCCTGTCGGCAGACGGTCACCTCTACACGTGTCTGTTCGCGGTCGCCGGCACGGACCTCAAGACCCCGCTCCGCGAGGGAGATAGCGACGCGGAGCTGGCCGCCCGGATCCGGAAGATCTGGTCGGACCGGGTCGATCGCTACTCCGAGCTGCGGAGCGAGGCCACGGAGCGGCTGCCGAAGGTGGAGATGTTCGCGCTGGGTGGTTGAATGGATACGATCCGGGCCGTCCCGCCCACCTGAAGGGGGACCGTGGGGTCCGGCCGTCCACAGCTCGTCCACAGCGGGGGGAAACTCGTGGACACGGTCGCCCGAACCTCCGCGCGGTTCGTGGAAAAGCGGGTTGGAGCCGGGCGGTCCACGCCGTAGCCTTGGTTGTGCCCGAAGGGGCCGATGGAGGCCCGGAGCGGAGGCGATCGCCTCAAGCCCGCTCCACCCGGCAGGCTGCGATCACCTCAAGGCCACGCCGGCGTCCGGTCCGAGATCACATCAAGGGCCGACGCTCTCCGGTCGCTTCGGGCGCTTCATCTGCCGGCAGGCGCAGCCCGCGAGGGTGGTGTATGCCGGACGCCCGGACGGACGCGACCGGCATCCCGGTGTCGGTACTCCATCCGGGCGTTGAAGCGTTAATGTAGTGCCATGACCGACCACGAGGCCGGCGTCCCCGATCGGTCCCAACCCATCCCGCCGTCGGAGCAGCCCGCGCGCTTGGCCGCGCTCGCCGCAGCGGTGCGCCGGCGAAGCGATCTCGTTCCGCGCGTCGGCCTGGTGCTGGGCTCGGGGCTGGGCGGCCTTGCGGACGAGGTGACCGAAGCGGCGGCCATCCCGTTCGCCGAGTTTCCCGACTGGCCGGTGGCCACCGCGCCGGGCCACGTCGGACGGCTCCTGCTGGGCCGCCTGGGTGGCGTGCCGGCGGTCGTGCTCCAGGGTCGGTTCCACCTGTACGAGGGCAACGACGCGGGGCTCGTGGTCCAGCCGGTCCTGCTGTTCCGGCAGCTCGGCGCCCAGGCCGTGGTCCTGACCAACGCCGCCGGTGGCGTGAACCCGGCGTTCGGACCCGGGACGCTGATGGTGGTCTCGGACCACCTCAACCTGACCGGCCGAACGCCCCTCCTTGGACCGAACGCGGACGAGCTCGGTCCGAGGTTCGTGGACCTGACCGACGTCTGGGCGCCGCGCCTTCGGGGCGCGCTGCACGCGGCCGCCGCGGCCGAAGGGGTCGCACTCGAGGAAGGGATCTACGCCGGGCTGCTCGGGCCCTCCTACGAGACTCCGGCGGAGGTTCGCATGCTCCGAGCCCTGGGTGCGGACGCAGTGGGGATGTCCACGGTGCTCGAGGCGATCGCCGCGCGCTGGATCGGCCTCGAGGTGTGCGGTGTGTCGCTGGTGACGAACGCCGGGGCTGGCTACACCGGCCAGCCGATCAACCACGAGGAGGTGCTGGCCGCCGGTGCCGAGGCGGGGCCCCGTCTGGCGCGCGTGCTGCGGCGGTTCGTTGCGGAGTTCCAGGGGGACGCCTCATCGCGCAGGTGACCGGCTTCGGCCACCGCGCCGAGAGCCATGGCGGCGCCTATCGGACCGGCAGCTCCCTGCCGGCAGCCTTCGCCGCGTCGCGCTGCTGCGCCCAGGCCGCCAGCACGCTGTCCTTATGGGGCCTGATCGGGCAGTGCTCGTCGCGGTTGTTGAACTCGTCGCAGTAGCCGAGCGGGACGCACTTGGGGGCGAGGAATGCGCCCAGGAACGGCGACACGTTGAACACCTCGTGGCGGATCAGCTGGAACAGCCGGCGGATCTCCCACTGCGCCATCGTGCACAGCCGCAGGCCCGACATGTGGATCAGCGCCCGGAGGTTGGTCGTCATCACGAGGTTGGTCCGGGTGGCGTTGGGGAACACGAAGCGCGCGTCCTCGCCCGGCACGCCGGCACCCAGCAACTCCTCGTACAGGCCAAGTGCGCCGTCCACCTGCTCTTCGTACCGGGTCCGCAGCTCCGGGTCGCCCTCGGCGATCGTCGCCGGCAGCATCGTCGCCGCGCCCTTGTACTTGACGTAGCGCTGGCTCTGCTGGTCGAACGCCACGCCCGCCCGGTGCCGGACGAGCTGGTGCGACAGCGTGCGCGAGACACCGCTGAGGGCGAACGTGAACACGATGTGCTCGATGGTGGAGCCGTGGCCCGACTCGATCACGTTCGTGATCAGCCGCTGCATGCTCGCCGGCGCCACCTCGCCCTCCACGGCGCGCCGGTAGATCTCCTGCGGCTCGAGCTCGGAGTAGCAGGTCCGGCAGGCCGTGTACACGAGCGGGACGTAGTAGCGCTCGACGATCGCCTTGTCGGGGAACAGGAGGGTGGCCCTCATCCCGAGCTCGTGGCGTCCCGGGTTGCGCGGGATGGCCGTCTTCGAGCGCTGAGGGGCGGGCGCCTCTGCCATGGCGTCAGTCTACCGGCCGGGTGGTGCCACGGATACTCCCGGGTCGAGGCCCCGCCCCCGGCGCGGCGCCGGCGGTCAATGGCGCCGAACCATGCCCGGTAGAGACCGCTTGCGAGCGCGTACGGCACGATGGTCGCTCGGCCACCGCCCCGGTCCGGTCACGTCACCGGCTCCGTCGCCGGGATCGCGATCTCCGCGCCGAGCGCGTAGCGAATCCCGTCGGGCAGGGGCAGCGCCGCACCCTGCTCGCGGAACCGCGCCAGCTGATCGGGGTCGAGCCGGTTGCTCGCATCGGGCCGGGTGAGGGTCTCGAACGTCTCCTGCACAAGGGCGGCGAGACCGGTGCCCGACGAGGCCTGGATCCGACGGGCGAGGCCCTGGAGACGGGCGGCCCGCGGCAGGTCGCCGTCGCCGACCGCCACCGCGGACAGGTCGTCCAGGGCAAGGCTCACGCCAGCAACGTCGCCCGCCTGGTCGAAGATCCGCAGCGCGTCGCGGACGTGTCGCCGGGCCGTGTCCACGTCCCCCAGCTTGAGGCGGGCCGAGCCGAGCTGATGGAGCGCCCAGGCCTCCTGGGTGCGATCGCCCGCCTTCCGGTACAGGCCGAGCGCTTCCTCGAACGCCGACGCTGCCTCCTCGTTGCTGTTCCGGAAGTAGGCTTGGATGCCGATGCCCCACAGGACGTTGGCGGTCCCGCGATCGTCGCCCAGGGCGCGGTAGATCCCGAGCGCCTCCTGGAGCTGACCGGTGGCGATCTCCGGCTGATGAGCCCCCTCGCTCGCCATCGAGTAGCTGAACGACAGGTTGTACAGGGCATTCGCGATCTCCGCGCGGTCGCCGTCGGCCTGCCAGAGGTCCAGCGCCAGCTGGTAGTGGGGACGGGCACCGAGCATGTCGCCGTGCCAGTAGATGATCCCGCCCATCACTTCGTGGGCGCGTGCCCGAAGCGGCGGCCGCGCATGCTCGAACCAGGGTCTCGACAGGAGCGCCTCGACCCGGGCGCGCGCCTCGCGCAGGTGACCGCGCTTCTGCCACAGGCGCCAGACCGCGGCCACGAGCCCCAGCGCGAGCTCGGCGTCCCCGGTCTCCTCCGCCCATTCGAGGGCCTGGCGCAGGTTGGCGTGCTCGAGCTCCAGCCGGTCGAGGGCGTCCCGCTGACCTGCCCCGGCGAGCGCGGGCTCGAGGTCCCGCGCCAGCCGGTCGTAGGCCCGGGCATGTCGCTCGCGGATGAGCGTCTCGTTGCCGGACGCCGACAGCTCTTCGAGCGCGTACTCGCGGATCGGTTCCAGCAGCGAGAACCGTGGCTCGCCCGCGATCTCGTCGCTCCGGACGAGGCTCTGGTCGACGAGCGCGGCAAGCCCATCGAGCACGTCGATTCCCAGCTCGTCCGGAGGACCGGCGACAGCTTCGGCGCAGGCGAGGTCGAACCCTCCCACGAACACCCCCAGCCGCCGGAACAGCCGTCTGACCGGTGGGTCCAGGAGCTCGTCGCTCCAGGCGATCGCGCCCCGCAGCGTTCGCTGTCGCTCGGGGGCATCGGCTGCTCCGGCGCCCGGAAGGTCCAGGCGGCCCTCCAGCCGCTCGCGGATCGCGGCCGGCGTCAGGAACCGGAGCCGGGCCGCGGCGAGCTCGATCGCGAGCGGTGCCCCGCCAAGGTGCGCGACGATCAACGCCACGTCACCAGCGTTCGTCTCGGTGAGCTCGAACCCCGGACGGACCGCGCGGCCGCGGGCGACGAACAGGTTCACGCTCTCGAACCCGAGCAGCGTCTCGGGATCGTGCCGCCGGAGCGACTCCGGCAGCTGCTCCCGCTGGTAGGGCCCCAGGTGATCGAGCTCGACGGGCGCCGGCAGTCCCGGGACCGGGAACTCCTGCTCCCCGCTGATCCGGAGCGGGGCGCGGCTGGTCGTGAGCATCCTGATCAGCGGCGCGCGTCGCAGGATCTCGGCCAGCGAGGCCCCCGCCGAGATCACCTGCTCCAGGTTGTCGAGCACCAGCAGCATGCGTCGCTCGGCCAGCGCCGCCGAAAGGGTGTCCAGGGGCCGCTGCGACGGGTCGTCGCCGATGTCGAGGGTGTGCGCGATGACCGAGGGCACGAGCTCGGACTCGCGCACGGGGCCCAGCGCAACGAACCACACCCCGTCCGGGTACTCGTGGGCCACCGCGGCGGCGAGCTGGAGCGCCAGTCGCGTCTTGCCGGTCCCGCCCGGCCCTGTGAGCGTCACCATTCGCGCCCGCTCGAGCAGGGCTCGCGCCTCGGCAAGCTCCCGCTCGCGACCGACGAAGCTGGTGAGCTCGGTGGGCAGGTTGTTCGGCCGGGCATCGAGGGAGCGGATGGGCGGGAAGTCGGCTGGCATCCCGTCGAGGTCCAGCTGCGCGATCCGCTCCGGCCGCAGATCCTTGAGCCGGTGCGACCCGAGCTGTCGGAGCGCCACGCCGTCGGGGAGGTGGTTGGCGACGATCGCGACGGCCGTCTCGGACAGCAGCACCTGACCGCCGCTGGCTGCGGCTGCCACCCGGGCCGCTCGATGAACGTCGTGGCCGATGTAGCTGCCGTCGGCATCGAGCTCGCCGATCCCCAGATGAAGGCCCATGCGAACCCGGACCGCCACGTGGGCCGGCCACGCCTCGGCCGCGAGCGAGCGTTGTGCTTCAGCGGTCGCGGCGACGGCTTCGATCGGGTCGCGGAACACTGCGAAGAACGAATCGCCCTCCGTGCCGATCTCCAGGCCGTGATGCGTCTCGAGCGCGGCGCGCACCAGCTGCCGGTGCCGCTCGAGCACCGGCCGCCAGCCCGCCGTCCCGAGGGTCTCGACCAGCCTGGTCGAGCCCTCGATGTCGGTGAACATGAAGGTGATCTGGCCGGTGGGTCGATCGTGAGTTGCCACGTCGGTCATTGGGTTTGGGACGCCTTGGGGTGGATCAGGAACGATGGTCGGCGGAGGTCTCGCGGAGGCGGCCCGCGACGACCCTGAGAACGGCGAGGGCGACCCCGGGCTCCTCGCGCAGCACGCGCTCGAAGTCCCACGAGGCGAGGGCGAGGCACCGGCTGGGTGACGTCGCCACGACCTGGGCGACCCGCGGCCCGCCGTCGAGCACCGACAGCTCCCCGAAGAACTCGCCGGGTCCCAGGATCGCGAGAACGGTCCCATCGCGGATGACCTGCGCGGTTCCGTCGGCGATGAGGAAGAAGCCGGTGCCCACCTCACCCTGCCGCGCGATCACCCGCCCGGCTGGAAACTCGACCTCGATCGCGGCGGCGCTGACGGCGGCCAGGCCATCGGCATCGAGCCCCCGGAACAGGGGACAGGCCCCGAGCAGCGCCGAGCGCCGGTCGTGGGTCAGGGTCATGGTGTCCTCCAGGTGGGCTGGGGTGGTCATGGTGCCCCGCGGGCCCGCACGCGTCAACGAACGGGCGCACCTCCCGACCCGGCCACGGCAGTAAACCGTTCCGTCATCCGGCCCGGCCTCGCGTCGCACCGCACGCTCGGACCACGTGTGAGAGCATGCGCCGGACGACGATTGGGGTGTGCGGTGGGGGCAGGAGGGCAGCTTTCGGCATGGCCACGCGGGAGGAGATCGCAGACATCCTCGCCGGGTTCACCCTGTTCGGGGACCTGCAGACGCCACAGCTGCTGTCGGTTGCCGGCGTGTTCGAGGAGGTGTTCTTTCCCGAGGGCGAGCGCATCCTGCGCCAGGGCCTGACGGGGTCGGGCTTCTACGTGATCCTCGAGGGCGCCGCGAACGTCATCGTGGATGGCACCCAGCGCTCGACGCTCAATCGAGGAGACTTCTTCGGGGAGGTCTCGATCCTGCTCGGCGAGCCGCCGACCGCCGACGTCGTGGCTACCGGCCCGTTGCGCTGCATCGTGATCGCGGGACCAGCCGTCGAGGCGTTCCTCGAGGCCCACCCGAAGGTGATGTTCCGGATGCTCCAGGCGCAGGCCAGGCGGTTGCGGAACGCCAACCGGTGGCGGAGCTGACGGTCATGTCCTCCGACCCCCGCCCGTTCCCGCCGGGGGAGTACCCGGCCATCGTGATCGGCAGCGGCCCCGGCGGTCTCCAGGCGAGCTATGGGCTGCGTCGCCATGGCATCGCACACGCCGTCCTGTCCGCCGATCCGTCGCCCGGCGGGATGTTCCGCCGCTGGCCGTTCTTCCAGCGCCTGCTGTCGTGGACGAAGCCCTATGCTCCCGAGGAGCGGACGAGCCGGGAGTACCAGCGCTTCGACTGGAACAGCCTGATCGCCGATGAGCCGGAGCTGCGGTCCCTTCAGGCCGGGCTCATGGACGGGACCTCGTACTTCCCCAGCCGGCCGGAGATGGAGGCGAACCTCGCGGCCTTCGCCGACCGGGCGGGGATCGCCATCCGCTACGGCTGCACCTGGCAGCGGACCCGCCGCGAGGAGGGTACGGGCGGCACCACGTTCGTGCTCGAGACGACCGACGGCGAGTACCGGACGCGGGCCCTGGTGCTTGCCGTTGGCGTCGCGCAGCCGTGGAGCCCGCAGAAGACACCGGGCATCGAGCACGCCCGTCACTACGCCGACACCCGCGAGGCATCGTCGTATGCCGGCAAGCGCGTGTTCATCATCGGCAAGCAGAACTCCGGCTTCGAGCTCGCGTCCGGGCTGGCGCCCTGGGCGTCGCAGATCGTGCTGAGCTCGCCCTCGCCGGCCAAGCTGTCGGTCCAGACGCGGTCGCTGGTCGGGGTGCGGGCGCGCTACGTGCAGCCGTTCGAGGACAATTTCCTGGGCCTCGGCGTGTCGCTCCTGGACGCCTCGACCGACGGCATCGTCCATGCCGGCGACGCCTATCGGGTTGATCTCAAGCGCACCGACAACGGGATGCCGATGAGCGTGGAGGCGGACGAGGTCATCGCGGCCACCGGGTTCACGTGCCCCCTGCAGGACCTTCCCGACCTCGGTGTCACGACCGTCGGTCGCAGCATGCTGCCGGCGGTGACGCCCATGTGGGAGAGCGTGTCCGTGCCCGGGATCTTCTTCGCCGGGACCATCACCCAGGCCGCGCACGGCCTGCGCAAGCACGGCATCCCAGCCAACTCCGGGGCGGTTCATGGCCACCGCTACAACGGCCTGATCCTGACCCGCCACATCGCCGAGACCCGTTTCGGAGTGGAGACCCCTCGTCCCGCGGTCCCGGAAGGGGACGTCCTCGGCTACCTCCTGCGTGAGGCGACCTGTGCCCCGGAACTGTGGCACCAGAAGGCATATCTCGCGCGGGTCGTGTCCGTCTCGCCCAGGGAGGGCATCCGCGACGAGGGGATCCTGCCGCTCGTCCACGCGCTCGATGCCATGGACCGGGACCTGATCGCGATGACGGTCGAAGCCGACGGGCAGGGATCGATCTACCCGGTGGTCTACATCAAGAAGGACGGGCGCACCGAGGAGCACGCGCTGCCCGGGCATCCGATGCGCGACTTCGCAACGGCCGAGCACCGGGGTGCGGCGGCGGCGGCGATCGGCTCCCTGCTGCCGTCGTACGCCCGCGGCGGCTGAGCGTGGGTCTCCCGGAGGCGGGGCGGCCTGTCGGGGGATTGACAAGGCGACTGGTTAGCCGAATTCGGTTACGACAAGACTAGTTAGCTCTTGCAGGCTAATCGCTCGTCAGGTAGTCTGCCGCGGATGACTGGTCGACCCATCGGGACCGTCGTGTTCGGCGACGTCGTCGATTCGCGGCGGGACCCCGGCTCCACCGCCTGGCTGCGCTCCCTGCGCGCGGATCTCGACGCCGCCTATGCGCGCGAACAACGACTGGCATCGTTCGGCTTCACCCAGGGGGACGAGCTCCAGGGGCTGCTGGCTCCCGGCGCCGATCCCTTCCGCACCATCCTCAGGGCCGCGCTCGCTCCGGATGCGAGGGACCTTCGCTGGGCCGTCGTGGCGGGTGAGATCGAGCCGGGGACGGGACCCGCCACCGAGCGCACCGGCCCGGCCTTCCACGCCGCTCGCGATGCCCTGGCGGTCGCAAAGGCCCGGCGCGAAGGGTTGAATGCGATCACGGGTGACGGGGAAGCGGACACCCTGCTGGGGGATCTTGGCCCGCTGCTCCCGGAGCTTCTGGGCGGGCTGACGGCCCGGCAACGGGAGGTCGGACGGCTGCTGCTGGTCGACCGGCTCCGCCAGGCTGAGGTCGCAGATCGGCTCGGCGTGAGCCGGGCCACCGTGTCCGTCATGGCGGACCGCGCGAGGATTCGCCACCTCGAGCGGCTTGCCCGGGCGCTGGCCGCGATCTTCGGGTACGGGGTCCAGCGCGTCACCCACGAGGTGGGCATGCGGGCGGGGAGCCCCCGATGAGTGACGCCGTGCTGATGCTCGCGTGGCTGCTGTTCTCGCACCTGGTCGCGGACTTCGTGCTCCAGAACGACTGGATCGCGCTCAACAAGGGGACCGGCGGCCGGACCGGCTGGAGCGCGCTCGGCCTGCACGGCTTCCACGTCGCCCTGTGTCTCGCGCCGGTGGTGCTCGCGTTCGGCTTCCGAGGCCTCGTCTACCTCGCGCTGGTGACGGTGTCCCACGTGCTCGTGGACCGCTGGAAGGTGCGGGCGACCCAGCAGGCCGAGCGGGAGGCGCAGGCCCAGGCACGATCGCGCGCCGAGCACACGGGCGAGGTGGTGGGCTCGGGCCTCGGCGCGGCGTGGAGCCCGTGGCCGGGCATCCTGTTCGTAGCCGACCAGGTGCTCCACGTCACGTTCCTCGTCGTGGGCTGGCTGGTGATCCTGGAAGGTGCGGTGATCCTGCCCGAGTTCGCGCGCTTCGCCAACGACGTGTTCGGGTCATGGGATCGGGCGACGGTCCACGCCACGATCCTCACCAGCGTCGTGATCGCCTCGCTGCTGATCGTCAACACCCGCGGCGCCTTCTACTTCGTGCTCGCCCTGGTCTCGCCCCGCGACATCGCGCCCGAGGCCGTGACGGCGGTACCCGTCGCGCCGGCTGCTCCCGCCGGGTACACGGTTCGGGTGGGGCCCGTGATCGCGACCGTCGAGCCCACCCCGTCGACCGCCGGCGGGGAGGCAACCCCACCGGCCTCCGTCGAAGCCGGGCGCGATGGAGAGGCAGCGGGCCGGGCTCGGGCCGCCGCCACCGGCGGGGTTCCGAGCGGAGCGCCGGCCAGGATCGGCGCCACGATCGGCGCGCTCGAGCGCCTCCTGATCGTCGCCTTCATCCTCGCGGGCGCCGAGGTCGCGGTGGGGTTCGTGATCGCGGCCAAGACGATCGCGCGCTTCAGGCAGCTCGATGATCGCGGCTTTGCCGAGTACTACCTGCTGGGGACGCTGGCCAGCGTCTCGGTGGCGATCCTGAGCGCGGCGGTGGCGCAGGCGGCGTTGCGAACGCTCGGCCTGTAGGTCCCCGGGCCGTCGGACCAGGTCACCTCAGACGAGGTTGCGCGGGATCCGCTCCTGCCACTCGCGTGTGAAGAACGGCTCGCCGTCGAGGCGCACGTCGAGCGCGACCCGGACGTCGAACGCGACCTCATCCGATGTGATGTCACCCGTCGCGCGGATGTCGACATCGAACCCATCGCCCGTCCATCGGTAGGCCACGTCGCTGTCCAGCCGGGCGTGCGCCGGATCCACGTCCGACGCCGTCAGCACCAGCCGCTCCGAGCTGTACACGCGCGAGCCGTCTTCCGCGATGCTCGCCTCGCCCTCGCCGATCGTCACCGTCACCGTCCCGGCGATCACGTCCTGCTCGATCCGCCACACGGGCGGGTCCTCCTCATCAACGCCGACCTCGCGCAGGCCCGCCGGATCGGTGCGGAAGGCCGGTGGCTGGAGCGTCGGCGCGGAGGCCGGGAGCGTGGGCAGCACGAGCCGCGACGGCGCACCGGGTCCGTGGTGGACCCGGAGCTCGCCCGGGAGCGGCGACGGCCACAGCACCGGCCAGTAGCTGGTGAGCACCGTGAGGCGGATCCGGTTGCCGGCGGTGAACCGGTAGCCGGTCGTGCGAAGCGGGATCCGGACCTCCTCGGTCGTCCGTGGCCGGGTCGGCATCGGCGAGGGATCGATGTCCGACAGGCGATGGGTCAGGTTGAGCACGCCGGTGGCGACGAGGGCCGACACCCCATCGGGCGACACCTCGGACAGGCGGACGACGCAGGTGGCGATCGGCATCGACGCCGTGACGTGGAGGATCGCCATCGGGACCCCGATGACGGACAGCGGCTCGAGCAGCGGATCGCTGGTCCAGTTCAGCCCGAGCGCTTCATCGGGCCGCAGGTCTCGGGCGAGGCCGTTGGGCTGGCCTCCGGCACCCCACGACAACGCGCCCGAGGTGCCCATGGTTGCCCGGTGCGTCACGGTGCGTACCTGGTCCACGTCGGCTGCCTCCACCGACAGCGTGCCGTCGCCCAGGTGCCAGGTGAGGGGAGCGGTGCCCGTCACCGGGAACGCTCCGGCGGCACGCCAGCGGCCCGGCCACTCGTGCGGGAACGGCTCCGGATCGGCCCACGCATGCTCGAACCAGGTGATCGCGGGTCCCTCTTCCCAGCCGTTCCCGATCCCCTTGAGGTACCGGTCGAAGAACCGGAGCAGCTCGTGGTACCAGTCGAGGTTGGGGCCCGGGTAGGCGTCGTCCGGGAACGAATGGACCCAGTTGCCGACGAGGGTGCGGACCGAGACGGCGTTCCGGCACCGCTCCTGGATCCGGAACGCGGCATCGACGTAGGCGTCGGTCCAGCCGGCGACCTGGAACACGGCGCAGGTGAGCGCCCCGTACTCGGGCGCCAGCGAGCCGCGTCGCCAGTACGGCCCGTCGGTCTGCTCGCGGATCCAGGGGAACAGCCAGGGCGGCGCCAGCTCCAGGCGCTCGCGCCACTCGTCGCGCCAGGCATCGCCGCGGAAGGCGGGCAGCGGCGGCATCGCGTTCATGCCCAGCTGGCTGACCGCGTACTGGCACTTCTCGCTGGCCGTGACGCAGCCGCCGCGGATGTGGACGTCGTCGCGGTACCGGTCGTCGGTCGCGTACATGGGCAGGATGGCGCGCAGATGCGGTGGCCGGAGCTTGGCGACCTGGATCGCGGTGAAGCCGCCGTAGCTGATGCCCCACATGCCGACGTTTCCGTTGCACCACGACTGGGCGGCGAGCCACTCGACGGCGTCGTACCCGTCGCGGGTCTCGGCCTCGGTGTACTCGTCGTCCGCGATCCCCGGCGAGGACCCGGTGCCCCGGACGTCGAGCCGGCAGAGCGCGAAGCCACGGGCGGCCAGCCACTCGCCGCGGGCCACGTCCGAGTTGCGGCGCCAGTTGTCCTTGCCGTACGGGATCATCTCGAGGATCGCCGGGAAGCGCTCGTCCGGGTGGTCCTCCCGCGGGCTGGGCAACCAGATGTTGGCCGACAGCTGGAGGCCGTCCCGCACCGGGATCCGCACGTCCCAGCGCACGTCGACCTCGTGCACGGGCTGGCTGACGGTGTCGGGGCTGGCGGTCACGTGCCCGAGCATAGCGGCGCATCACCCGGCGGCGTCACCGATTGCCGGCGATCGGTACCGTGTGTCCGTGACGCACCACGACGACGAGCGATCGAGATTGGCCGATCTCGAGGCCGGGACCCCCGGACGCGATGCGGCGCCCCGCGCCGTCGGGCCCTGGCGCCGCCGATCGCGATCGGTCGGGTATGGCAACCCGTGGATCGAGGTGTTCCACGACGAGGTGGACCGGCCCGACGGCAGCCCCGGCATCTACGGCGTGGTCCATTTCCTGAATGCCGCCGTCGGCGTGGTGGCGGTAGACGACACCGGACGCCTGCTGCTGGTTGGCCAGCATCGTTACGCCCTCGACGAGTACAGCTGGGAGATCCCCGAGGGCGGGGTCGCGTCCGACGAGCCGCTCGAGACGGGCGCGAGGCGCGAGCTGCGCGAGGAGACCGGCTACGAGGCGGACGACTGGCGCCAGCTGTGCCGGCTGTCGGTGTCGAACTCGGTGACCGACGAGCGAGGCGCACTGTTCCTTGCCAGCGCGCTCCGACCAGGGGTCGCGTCGCCCGACCCCACCGAGGAGCTCGCCGTTCGCTGGGTGACTCTCGAGGAGGTCCTGGCGGAGATCGCGTCGGGCGCCATCCACGACTTGCTGACCATCGCGGGCGTGGGCCTCTACGCCGCTGAGGCTCATCGAGGCGGATGAGCCCACGCGAGCCCGGGCGCGACCTCGCCGGACCCAACCCCGCGGCGTTCCACTACGGGAAGGCGCACGTGATCATGCACGGCAATCCGGCGTTCCTGGAGATGTTCGGCGAGGCCTCGGTCGGGGTGCCCGCGCGGGAGGCGATGGCGGACCTGCCCCGAGCCGCGTTCGAGCTCATGGACCGCGTGTACCGCGAGGGCCGCCCGCTGGCCCGCCGGGTCAGGACGCCCGCCGGCGATCGCCGCCTGGTCGTGGTGCCGCGCCGCGACCCGGAGACCGGCGAGACCTATGGCGTGGCGACCCACCTGCGCGCCCAGGAGCAACGTTCCTGACCTCCCGCTGAGCCCTTTCCGCCGCGGGACCAGCGCCACACGGCGGGTTCGGGTGAACCCGCCCGAGCGTGCCCGATGCCCGAGCAGGAAGGCGGTCCCGTTCAGGACGGTCGTCCGGTCGACCGTGCTCCCGTGGAGCGGCGCCTTGGCGTCGAGTGTCTCCCACGCGGTCCCGTCGGTGGATCTCCAGGCGAGGGTCGAAGTCGCGTGGAGATCGTTGAGCTGCCCGCCGGGCGAGGTCCAGATCGCCGAGGCTCCGCCGCCCGTTCAGGATTCGCGCAGCGGGATGATCGGGCTGCGCGACCGTCCTCGGAGGCCGATCGGGATTTCGCCGCGTTCCGCATCGACCGACCCGTGCTGCGCGAGGCCGGGGCCGCCCGCTCGTTCGTCGTGTGAGCTCTGGCCGGGCAGAAGCGGCCCATTGCGCCTGAACCGAGTCGCGCGGCATGCGCCGTGTGCGATTCCGCGTTGCACGGCACCCGGCGTTGTGCCACGCTCGCTCCAGCCCGCCGCTGCGACGGCATGTGGCCGGTCAACCCGCCGAGGGCCTCGACCGGTCAGGGTTCGAGGAGGAGATCTCGAATGGCCCTTTCGCCACGGTCACGTGTCGTCCGGTCGAGCCTTGCGTTCCTGCTCGGCATCACCTTGCTGTTGCCCGCGGCTGCGGCCCCCGCGGCCGCCGCCGATCCCGCGGTCCTTCGCGTCGGGACGACGCAGGACCTGGACTCGATGAACCCGTTCCAGACGGCGCTCGTCGTCGGGTTCGAGGCATTCACGCTCAACTATGAGTTGCTGCTCGGCTTCGACCAGAACCTGAGTCCGGCTCCCGAGTTCGCCGACTCCTGGACGAAGTCCGATGACGGCATGACCTATACCTTCAAGATCGACCCCAACAAGAAGTGGTCCGACGGAACGCCGGCAACATCCGAGGACGTCCGCTGGACGTACCAGTTCATCCTCGATGCGGCGAAGAGCGACGCCGGCGCGACCTGCCTCGGGTACCTCGATCCGTACCTCATCGACGCCAGCCTCAAGTCCGTCACGGCGCCCGATCCGCAGACGGTGGTGCTCACGCTCGACCGGCCTGACGAGCGGATCCTGGAGGCCTACGTCCCGATCCTCCCCAAGCACATCTGGGGCGATCAGACCATCGACACGATCTGCGACTTCCAGAACGAGCCCCCCGTGGTGGGGTCCGGCCCGTACCAGGCCCAGGAGTGGCAGACGGGCCAGTTCGTCAACTTCACCAAGAACCCGAACTGGACCCGCTCGCAGCTCGGACCTGACAGCGTGGTGCTCCAGATCTTCAAGAGCACCGACACCATGGTCCAGGCGCTGAAGTCGGGCGAGCTGGACTACGCGCATGGCGTCAATCCGCAGCAGTTCGACGCGCTCAAGGGTCAGCCGAACATCGACGAGAAGGCCGGCACCGCGAACGGCTACACCGAGCTCGGGTTCAACACCTACGGGACCGGGACCGGGAAGACGATCAAGGGTGGCGGCGCGTCGACCAAGGCCCTCCAGGACGCCGCCTTCCGCGACGCTCTCGGCTACGCGATCGACAAGCAGACGCTGGTCGACAAGGTGCTCGGTGGCTACGGTGAGCCCGGCACAACCGAGGTGCCACCGTTCCAGACCCGCTGGCACGTCGAGCCGGACCATCCGCGCACGTTCGACATCGAGCTGGCCAAGCAGAAGCTCGACGCCGCGGGCTACGTGCTCAACGCCGACGGGAAGCGCCTGGACAAGCAGGGCAAGCCGATCAACCTCAGCCTTGTCTTCCCGGACAGCGACGCGAACTACCCGCAGGCGGCCCAGTTCATCCAGGCCTGGTTCGCTGAGCTGGGGATCGACGTCTCGCCGGCCCAGTTCGACTCCGACACCCTGATCGACAAGATGCTGCCGCCAGAGGCCGGCAAGGACTACAAGGCCAAGTTCGACATGTTCATCTGGGGCTGGGCGGGTGACGTCGACCCGAACTCCCTGCTCGATATCTTCAACTGCGACCAGATCGGCAACTCGTCCGACAGCCTGTTCTGCGACCCGGCCTACGACGCGCTGTTCAAGCAGCAGAACGAGGCCACCTCGTACGACCAGCGTCACGCACTGATGGCCCAGATGCAGAACCTGATCTACGACGAGGCGCCGTATCACATCCTGTACTACGACAGCAACCTCGAGGCGTGGCGCACCGACCACTTCACCGGGTGGCAGCTGCAGCCGGCCGAGAACGGCTCGCCGCTGTTCGGCTACGGCTCGTGGGGTTACCGTCAGCTGGCCGTGGCCGGCGCGGCGGCACCCAGCCCGACCGCTGCTCCCAGCGAGAATGCCGTCTCGTCGCCGTCCGGTGGAGGTGCGGCAACCCCGGCCCCGACCCAGGAGACGTCGCAGCCGGCTGCGTCCGGTAGCGACAACACGGCGCTGATCGCGGTGATCGTCCTGATCGTGGTCGTCGTCGTGGTGGCCGGGTTCGTGTTCATGCGCCGGCGCCGGCCAGAGACCGAGGAGGAGTGAGCTCCACCGTCGGATCGATGTGATCACCGGCAGGCGGTCGTCCACCCTGACGCCGCCTGCCGCCCGCCCCCATATGAGGACGAGGCGTGGGCTCCAGCTATCTCGGCCGCCGGATCGTGCAGGCAACGCTGACGATCGTGTTCATCCTCTTCCTCAACTTCTTCCTGTTCCGGCTGATGCCCGGATCGCCCGAGCGGATCCTGACCCGCAACCCGAACATCTCGGCTGAGACCAAGGCGGCCCTCAAGGCGAAGTGGGGCCTGGACAAACCCCTGATCCCGGACCAGTTCATCGCCTACATCGAATCGACGGTGTCGGGCGACCTGGGCCTGTCGTTCAAGTACCGTGGCGAGCCGGTCGCGGAGGTGCTCGGTTCGCGCGTGTGGCCGACGGTCATCCTGTTCGGGACGGGCGAGGTCATCGCCGTGTTCGTGGGTCTTGGGTTGGGCGCGTATGCCGGCTGGAAACGCGGCGGGCCGGTGGACTATGTGGGCAACGGCATCTCGCTCGTGCTCTACTCGACCCCCTACTTCGTGATCGGCATGTTCCTGCTCGTGATCTTCGCGACCGCGCTGGGCTGGTTCCCGACCAATGGGATGCTGACGGTGGGGGCAACCTACGATTCGCTGATCGCGCGGCTGTGGGACTTCGGCAGTCACCTGTTCCTGCCCCTGGTCACGGTGTCCATCGGCCTCATCGGGCTGTACTCGATCCTGATGCGGTCGTCGATCATCGAGACCCTGGCCGAGGACTACGTGCTGACCGCCCGCGCAAAGGGGTTGAGTGACGGGCGGGTCCTGCGCGTGCATGCCCTGCCGAACGCGCTCCTGCCAGCGGTCACGATCGTCGCCCTCCAGCTGGGCTACGTGATCGCCGGCGCGATCACGGCCGAGATCGTGTTCAACTGGCCAGGGCTGGGGACGCTCACCGTGGATGCACTCGCCTCCCGCGACTACCCTGTCCTGCAGGGGATCTTCCTGCTGCTCGCGGTCTCGGTCGTGCTCGCCAACCTGGCCGCCGACATCCTGTACGGGTTCCTGGATCCGAGGGTACGGGTATGACCGCCGGTGTGGCCACCGAGGTGGAGCTGCGTACGTCGCGGCTGCGACTGCGCCTGCGCAACCTGCGCTCGTTCGGCGCGCGCTTCGTCCAGCGCCGCGACGGCGTGCTGGGGCTGGCGATCCTCATCGTGTTCGGGATCCTAGCGCTCGCCCCGCAGTTGTTCGTCGGGCCTCTCGAGACGGCCGTGACCGCGAGCGGGACCCGTCTGGCGGCGCCCTCGGCGGCGCACCTGTTCGGGACGGACGAGCTCGGCCGTGACGTGCTCAACCTCACGGTCCACGGCACCCGGACCTCGATGGCGATCGGCCTGCTGGCGACGCTCATCACGGTGATGATCGGGGCCGTGATCGGGATCGTGGCGGGCTTCCTGGGCGGCACCATCGACACGGTCCTGATGCGTGTGTCGGACTTCTTCCTCGTCCTGCCCACGTTCGTCCTCGCACTCATCCTGGCACCGGTCCTGCTCGACATCGTCGGTACCCAGGCCGAGCTGTTCGGGATGCGGATGACGCTGGTCGTCATCGTGGTGGTGATCGGGATCACGAGCTGGGCGGGGACCGCCCGGATCATCCGCAGCCAGACTCTGTCGTTGCGGGAGCGCGCGTTCGTGGACCGGGCTCGGGTCATCGGTGGCAGCGGCACCCAGATCATGCGCCGCCACATCCTGCCCAACGTGATGAGCCTGATCGTCGCGAATGCGGTCCTGACCTTTGCAGGGGCGGTGCTGACCGAGACCACGTTGTCGTTCATCGGTCTGGGCGACCCGTTCCAGCCCTCGTGGGGCCAGATCCTCAACGCGGCGCAGGGTGCCGGCGCTCCGGGGCTCGGCGCCTGGTGGTACCTCGCGCCGCCGGCCGTCTCGATCATCCTGGTCGTGCTCGCGTTCACCCTGCTCGGGAATGCGCTCGACGACGTCCTGAACCCGAAGCTGCGAGTGCGCCAGTGACCGAGACCAACGATCCCCGTGCAGGCGTGACCGCGTCAGCCGGTACGGGGCGCGTCGTCCCGCTTCGCGAGCGACGCCAGTGGCCGATGCCGAAGCAGGCCGACCCCAACGCCCCGCTGCTCGAGGTCGACGACCTGCGGGTCCACTTCCGCCTGGCGTCCGGGAGCGTCAAGGCCGTTGACGGCGTCTCCTTCGGCCTCAACGACGGCGAGGCGCTGGGGCTCGCCGGCGAGTCTGGGTGTGGCAAGACGACCACCGCGCTATCCCTGGTCCAGCTGCTGCCCCACAACGCGCGGATCCGCTCCGGCAGCGTTCGCCTGTACGGCATCGACCTCGTGCCCAAGACGGAGCGGCAGATGCTGCGCTACCGGTGGCGCGAGATCTCGATGGTGTTCCAGGGCGCGATGAACGCGCTCAACCCGGTCAAGCGCGTGGGCGACCAGATCGCGGAGCCGATCGAGATCCGGCTGGGCCAGAGCCGCCAGACCTCGGTCCGTCGCGCGGCGGAGCTGCTGGAGCTGGTCGGGATCCCCAAGCAGCGGGCATCGGCCTATCCCCACGAGCTGTCGGGTGGCATGCGCCAGCGGGCGATGATCGCGATGGCCCTGGCCTGCGACCCTGCGATCGTGATCGGGGATGAGCCGACGACCGCGCTCGACGTGATGGTCCAGGCCCAGATCCTGCAGCTGCTCGAGCAGCTGCGGCGGGACCTCGGCCTGTCGCTGATCCTGATCACCCACGACCTGTCGGTGATCGCCGAGACGTGCGACCGGGTGCTCGTGATGTACGCGGGCAAGGTCGCGGAGGAGGGCCCGGTCGGCCGCATGTTCCGCGATCCTCGCCATCCGTACACGCGCAAGCTGCTGTCGGCGTTCCCGAGCATCCGCAGCGACCGGCGGGGCCTCGAGGTCATCCCCGGACAGCTGCCCGACCTGCGGGACCCGCCGCCCGGCTGCCGGTTCGCACCGCGCTGCGAGCATGCGATGGCCGTGTGCTCCGAGGTGGTTCCGCCCGAGGTCCGGATGCCGGACGGTGTTCGCGTCGCGTGCCACCTCTATCCGCCCTCCGCCGAGGCCCAGCTGGTACGCCCAGCGGTGCCCGTGGCGGCTGCGGCCGGAGCCGGCACCGCCCGCCCGGAGCCGGCACCGTGAGCGACGAGCTGCTCCGGCTGGATGGACTGGAGGTCCACTTCCCGATCCGCCGCAGCCTGCTCGATGCCGCTCGCCGGCGACCGGCGGGCGTCGTCAGGGCCGTCGACGGCATCGACCTCACGATCCGCACCGGCGAGGTCCTCGGGCTGGTCGGCGAGTCCGGCAGTGGCAAGACGACGACCGGCCGGGTGATCGTCAAGCTGACCCGCCAGACCGGCGGACGGATCACGTTCGACGGAAACGACGTGAGCGACCTGTGGGGAGTCGGGCGGCTGCGCACCTATCGCCGCCGGGTCCAGATGATCTTCCAGGACCCGTACGAGACCCTCAACCCGAAGCAGACGATCCGCGACTTCGTCGCCGAGCCGCTGGAGGTCAACAAGGTCGTCCAGGGGCGCAAGGCCATCGAGGAGCGGGTCATGTCGGCGCTCGACGCCTGCGGTCTTCGTCCGGCCTCCGATTTCGCCGACCGGTATCCGCACGAGCTGTCCGGTGGCCAGCGGCAGCGGGTCGTGATCGCCGGCTCGCTGGTGCTCGATCCTCAGCTCGTCGTCGCAGACGAGCCGGTGTCGATGCTCGACGTGTCGATCCGGACGGAGCTGTTGCGGCTGATGCTCGATCTGCGCCAGGAGCGCGGCCTGACCTACCTGTTCATCACCCACGACCTGTCGCTCGCCTGGGTGCTGGCCGACCGGATCGCGGTGATGTACCTGGGCAAGATCATGGAGGTAGGCCCGGCCGCGAGGGTCATCTCGTCGCCACGCAACCCCTACACCCAGGCGCTGGTGTCCGTGGCCCCCTCGCCGGATCCGCCGGAGCCGGGCGAGCGGGCCGCGCGGACGATCCTGGTGGGCGAGACGCCGGACGCGGCGCACGTGCCGCCAGGCTGCCGCTTCCATCCACGCTGCCCGCTCGCCTTCGACCAGTGTCGCGTGGAGGAGCCGCCACTGTTCGACGTCGGTGGCGAGCAGCGCGCCGCATGCTGGCTGGCGGAGCCCGGTGCCAGGGGGCTGCCGGTGGTTGCGACGGCGCTGGCCGCTGCTCCCGCGTCCGAGGCCACGCCTCCCCTGGATGGTGTCGCCCCGCAGGCTCCCGCCGCCGGCGCCTGATCGCCGCGGTGCGTCGCCGACAGACGCGAGCGTCGCGGGCCGGCGCTACGCCGCCGCCGCGAGGTCCGGCGACACTGGCGTCTCGGCGATCTCGAGCGTGATGTCGCAGGCCGGGCATTCGAGCGTCCCGGGCACGTCCTCGTACCTTGCCGGCGCGTCGCACAGCGGGCAGTCGACGGTCATCATGTGGTTGGTCCTCGGTGACGGCAGTTCGCCGGTGGCAGCCGTATGCCGCGGATGATCGCCGGTGTCCGTGACACCTAGGCTGTCACGCTCCACGAGGCCGCGCCCGTCATCGCGGTATGACCACCGAAACCCATGACACACCCGACAATGGGCCAATGACAGCCGCGATCGAGACGCAGGGCCTGCGCAAGACGTACGGCCGGACCGTCGCGCTCGACGCGCTCGACCTTCGGGTCGAGCCCGGCGAGGTGTTCGGGTTCCTGGGCCCCAACGGCGCGGGCAAGACCACCGCGGTCAAGCTGCTGCTCGGCCTGACGCGTCCGACGGCCGGCGACGGGCGCGTCCTCGGCCGACCCCTCGGAGATCGGGCGACCCGCGGCCGCATCGGCTACCTGCCCGAGCTGTTCCGCTACCAGGCGTGGCTCACGGCCCGGGAGGTGCTCACGCTCCATGCCCAGCTGGCGGGTCTGCCGGCCCGAGTCCGGGATGGGGAGATCGACAGGGTCCTCGAGCTGTCGGGCCTTGCCGCACGGGCCGACGATCGAACGGGCGGGTTCTCGAAGGGCATGCAGCAGCGTCTGGGGCTCGCCGCGGCGCTCCTCGGCGATCCTGCGCTGGTGATCCTCGACGAGCCGACGTCGGCGCTGGACCCCGTGGGCCGGGTGGACGTGCGGGCCATCATCGGCGAGGCGCGCAACCGTGGCTCGGCCGTGTTCCTCAACTCGCACCTGCTGGGCGAGGTTGAACGGCTGTGCGACCGGGTCGCGATCGTCCATCGTGGCCGCGTGGTCGCCGCCGGGGCGCTCGGCGACCTGCTGGGCGAGTCGTCGGTTCGGATCCGCGCCACCGGACTGCCGGCCGCGGGTGGTGGTCTCGGTGCGCTGGCCGAGCTGGGCGCTGTCGAGCACGACGACGACTGGCTCACCATCCGCCATGTGGACCCCGAGCGCATCCCGGACGCGGTCGCGATCGTGGTCGGGCTCGGCGGCCGCGTCCACGCCGTGGATCCCGGACGGCGCTCGCTCGAGGACCTGTTCCTGGGCCTGGTCCAGGGGACGCAATCGCCGATGGAGGCCGGCGTCGACGCCGGCGTCGACGCTGCAGCCGGCGGCCCCACGGGCGTCGAGGGCGACGGTGCGATGATCGCCGGGGAGCGACGATGACCCCGCGCCTCGTGCTCGTGATCGCCGGGCTCACGCTGCGCGAGATCGTCCGGCGACGGATCGTGTGGGTGCTCCTGATCCTGGTCGTTGCCAGCGTGCTGCTGGTGGGCTTCGGCGTCGACCGTCTCGTCACCTTCGCCCGGGCCGACGGCGTGGAGGAGCTCGAGATCCGGATCGGGGTGTCGCAGGTCCTGATCATGATCGCGTTCATGTTCAGCTTCGTGCTGGCCATGTCAGCCGCGTTCCTGGCCGCCCCGGCGATCGCGTCGGACGTCGAGACCGGCACCGTGCTCGCGATGCTCGCCCGTCCGATCCGGCGGGCGGACCTGGTGATCGGTCGCTGGCTCGGGCTGTCGGTCATCGTGGCCCTGTACGCGATCATGGCCGGCCTGCTCGCGATCGCCGTGGTGGACCTCGTCAGCGGGCATGTGCCGCCGGCGCCCGCGGTCGCGGTCTCATTCCTGGCCTTCCAGGCCGTCGTGGTGCTGACCTTAGCGCTCGCCCTCGGCACCCGCCTGCCGGCGATCGCGGCCGGCGCGATCACGGTCGTGCTGTTCGGGCTCGGCTGGTTCATCGGGGTGCTGGGCAACATCGCGATCGCGTTCGATGCCGCCCCGCTCTCGGGCGGCTCCGACATCTTCCGGGTGCTGCTGCCCACCGACGGCCTGTGGCGAGGCGTGATCTACGGGCTGGAGCCGCCGCTGGTGCTGCTCGTGGCCAGCGGGGGCAACGCGCAGGCCCTGCGCGCGAACCCGTTCTTCGCCCTGTCGCCGCCACCGGCGGCGTTCGTGGCCTGGAGCGTCGTCTGGGTGCTGCTCGTGCTGGGCGCAGCCATCGCCCTGTTCCGCCGTCGGGAGCTGTAGCGGCGGTCCGTCGCCCTTGTGAGCGGCTCACCGGCCCGCGGATGCGCAGGCCATGACCCGCCGATACCGGTGCCCCCGCCCTCGTCTGCCGCGCGGACCGGCAGCAGCTCGGGAGGTCAGGGCAGCGGCGACAGGTTGAACAGGTTGCTGCGCAGCGGCTGCGTGCCAGCCGGGCGGTTGGCGTTGTAGACGCTGCGGAATACGTCCGCCGACACGAACCTCTTGCCGTCGCTGCCGACCAGCTTGACCCGGTACAGCCGCCCCGAGACACCGCGCCGGGTCAGGTTCAGGCGCCGCAGATCGCCCACGTCGGTGCGGGGATCGGCCTGCATCATGGCCGACAGCTGGCTCCGGCTGATCTCGGTCGTGGTCCACGCGTAGTAAGGCGCCCCGGCGTCGTAGGGGGTGCCGTCGGGTGCCGCATCGTGGATGCCGCGCAGGTAGCTGACGGCTCCGGACGTCACCTTGCCCGCCGACGACACGAACGCATACTCGTTGTCCTCGGTCGCTCCGCCACCGGTCGAGTGGTAGAGGGCGTTCACCACCTTCGATCCGGACATCAGGATCTCGCCCGGCGCCGCGTCGATGATCGCGTTCGTGATCGCGCTCTCGCCCTTCACGCCCCGGTACACCTGGGACCGGCTGTCGTCGTGAAGGTCATAGGCGCCCTTGCCCGGGTGGAGCCGCCGGACCGCGTAGGAGCGCGACGCGACGGTTTGGGCCTCGAGGGCGGCCGGTGGCCACGACGCGGGCATCTCGACCGGCACCACGCTGCGGAGGTAATCGTCCAGGCCGACGTGGTTCACGACCCTGAGGCTGTCCGTCTTGAGCCGCACCTTGAGCCGGCCCCGGTAGGTGTCGAAGGAGGTCGGCTTCGAATACAGCTGGAGGGTCGTCGATGCGGAGGCCGGGCGGACCACCACCGATCCCGAGACCTTCGTCGACAGGAGCGTCGTCAGGGCGTCCAAGGCCAGCACTCGCAGATGCCAGACCGTCGTCGTGACGCCGCCGGAGGTCCGGTGCGTGCGCCACACGAGCGCCTGCGCGTCGGCCGGGAAGGTGCCGTCGATGCCCTTGATCTGCCACGGGCCGCCACGTCCGTAGATCCGCAGCCTGGCGCTTGAAACCGCCGGATAACCGGTCATCAGCAGGACCCGCACGTTGCGCGCCGGGTTGGTCGTCGCGAGCGTGGCGCCGGCGTAGTAGGCGGCCAGGATCTGATCGGCGGTCTGGCCGGCCAGCGCCCGCCCGCGCGCCCCGTACTGGCTGAGCCCGACGCCGTGGCCGTAGCCGCGACCGAAGAACTGGACGGTGTCGGCAAGGGTGGCCGTGGTGGCCGGCCATGAGGGCGAGGGGCTCGGCGATGGCGAGGGTGACGGCGACGGGCTCGGCGACGGAGAGGGCGATGGAGTCGGAGTCGGGCTGGGCGACGGCGACGGGTCGGTGGCGAGTGCGGGCGCGACGTGGATCATCGGTGCCACGGGTGCGGCGAGCGTCGCGACCATGAATGCGACGACAGACGCCAGGATCAGACGGCGTGGCGATGGGCCGTTTCGGGCGGCGATCCGCGCGGCTCGCGTCGTGGCCATGCTCCCGAGTCTGGAGGTGACGCCGGGCAACGGCCATGGTCCTCAGGGACCATGGTGCCTGGCCGCTCGTACCAGGGCGATCCAGGGTGGAAGGGTAGCCGAACTCGCCTGCAACGGGTGGAACCATGGTCGTGCCGGCCTCGCTCACGCTACCTTCTCCTGATGATCCGAATCTGGCTGGGCCACGGAGCGTCGGGCAACACCGCGTCGATGGCGCCGTGGGTTGACGGGCTGCGGGAGCTCGGATGGGACGCACACCCGCTCCAGCTGCCCCGGCGCCGGGCCGAGGATGCCGTCGCGGCGCTCGAGGCCCAGGTGCCGGACGAGCCGGGGATGGTCATCGGCGGTCACTCGTACGGTGGCCGGGTCGCGTCGCTCGCCGTGGCCGGCGTGCGCGATCCCGGGGCACCCGCGCGCGAGCATCCGTACGTGGCGCTCGTCTGCCTCAGCTACCCGCTTCATCGGCCCGGCGCGCCTGAGACGGCCGCCGCCAGAACGGTTCATTGGCCGCGGATCGAAGTGCCGGCCCTGCTCCTGTCGGGTACGTCGGATCCGTTTGCGAAGGTCGCGCTGATCGGGGCGTCGATGGCATCGCTGCCACGGGGCGAGCTGGTCACCTATCCGCGGCTGGGGCACAACCTCAAGCCCGTGCTGGACGACGTCCTGTCGCGGATCGCGGCATTCCTGGCTCCGCTCGACGCACCCGGCGAACCGCGGCGCCGGCATCTGGCCCGACCGGAGCAGGCGTCGTGAGCGGCACCCCGGTCACGGACGGCCTCGTCCGGTGCGGCTGGGGCGACGGCCCCGATCTCGAGTACCGCGCGTACCACGACCGCGAGTGGGGGGTCCCCGTTCGCGATGAGCGGCACCTGTTCGAGCTGCTGGTGCTCGAGGGATCGCAGGCCGGTCTCTCCTGGTCGACGATCCTCCACAAGCAGGAGGGCTACCGCCGAGCGTTCGCGTCCTTCGATCCTGCGATCGTCGCGGGTTTCGACGGCGCCGATGTCGAGCGCCTGCTGGCCGACCCCGGGATCGTCCGCAACCAGGCGAAGGTGGCCGCGGCGATCGGCAACGCGCAAGCCACCCTGGACCTGCACCGGGCCGGCACCACTCTCGCGGAGCACCTGTGGTCGTTCGTGGACGGGCGACCCATCGTGAACGAGTGGATGGCCCTGGCCGAGATCCCGGCCGAGACCGACGCCTCACGTGCGATGAGCCGCGACCTGCGGGCCCGCGGCTTCCGGTTCGTGGGCCCGACGATCTGCTACGCGTTGATGCAGTCGGCCGGGCTCGTCAACGACCACCTGGTCTCGTGCTACCGGCACGATCAGCTGTCCGCTCCCTCGGAGCCGGACTGACGAGGCTTGGGCGACGACGCGCGGGCGAGGTGATCCCCACCCGGGGGCCTCAGCGGGAGGCGCGCCAGGCGTCCCGCAACCGCATCCTGCTGCCGGTCTGGAGCACGGCGCCCGTGTAGACGCGGGCTCCAACGACGAACAGCAACCAGATCGCAGCGAGCATGATCGCGATCGACACGACAACCTCCCACGGGTCGATGACACCGAGAGCCGCGCGCAGGGGCACCACCATCGGGGCCGATGGCGGCAGGAACGTCATGACCCGGGCGACGACCCCGCTCGGCTCCTGGGTCACGAACACGATCGCGACGATGTAGGAGAACGTTGCGGTCATGGTCACCGGCATCGCCGCGTTCTGCGCCTCGTCCACCCGCGACGCCAGGGCACCCAGTGTCCCGAGCGCGGTCGAGTAGAGGGCGAACCCGAGCACGAACCAGGTGAGCAGCTGGACCACCGCTCCAACCGTCGTCGGCGGCAGCGAGAGCCGGCCGCTGAGCTGGGCGGCACCGATGCCGGCCGCCACCAACACGATCAGCTGGGCGAGCGCGAGCAGCCCGATCCCGATCACCTTGCCCATCAGCAGGTCTCGGGGCCGTACCGTCGACAGGACCACCTCGACGACCCGGCTCTGCTTCTCCTCGACCACGCCGGTGAGCACCCAGGTCCCGTACGTGAAGATGCCGATGAACATCAGGATGATGCCGGCGTTGGCGAAGATGATCGCAGTCGTGTTCTCGGCTGTCGGTGGCTTGAGGGCGGTCACCGACGGCGGGATCAGCAGCTGTCCCGTGGATCCTGCCCGCAGGGAGATGACCGCACCGCTCACGATGCCCCGAAGCTGGCTGCCAGCCTCCTCGAGCACGATCAGCTCGCCGGGGGTCGAGAGGTCCGGCGGGACCTCGAGCGCGGCGTCGACGGTCTTGTCCC
>Ga0315540_10000090_pt1 | contig 44576 bp, 33 predicted proteins | sample SalMarSW160110MG_FD_203677 | JGI IMG/M metagenome (GOLD analysis project Ga0315540, IMG submission 203677) | Salt marsh sediment microbial communities from the Plum Island Ecosystem LTER, Massachusetts, United States - Salt Marsh Sediment SW1601-10 ...
CAATTACTGATACATCAGTCCATGGATTTGATATTAAAAGTCTGCCTGATTCACTTAAGAATTCAGTATTATATACACTTCCAGATAAAAAAGTAACACTCAATGAATTTATTCAAATGACATCAAATCGAAAAACTGCCATAAATGCTAAGAACCTAGGCTTTGCCTTTAAAATAAATTTTGAAAGAATTGCGGGAACATATTTAATAATTGAAGATGCGGTAAAACATTTACAAAATGATTCTTCATTTATTGCATTAATGAATGACTATAAAAACGGTTTAATAATATTTAAACTACAACAGGATGAGATTTGGGACAAGCTGAAACCGGATTCATCTGCTCTGTTAGAGTACTATACAAAAAACTCTGATAAGTATAAGTGGCCTGACAGAGTACAGTTTACTGAACTATTTACAAAAAAGGATTCACTTATACAAAAGTATCAAAATATGATAAATAATGGAGATAATTTTGACACCTTGTGTGCTAAATATACTGAGAGACCGGGGTATAAAAGTAGTCACGGACGCTGGGCATTGAGAGATAAAAATTCAAATAATCTCTACGTATTAGCTTGGAAAATGGAGCGTCCGGGCCAATTTTCAAACATAATTAAGAATTCAGATGGTTATTCAATCATAAGGCTTGACGATAAAGACTCGGTACGTACGAAAACTTTTAAAGAAGCCTATGTCGAAATAAGCAAAGATTACCAGGAATTGCGTACAAAACAATTACAGAATGCATATACAGAAAAATTAAACAAAAAATTTAAGCCAGTAATTAATTATAAAAAATTTGAAGATTTTTTTAGAAAGAAATAATTGCATTTTCTTAATTCTTTTCATTTCCTTTTTTTTTACCGGGTGCACAAAGGAACATGAAAAGAAAGAATATGTAGCCAGTGTAAATGACAAAATTCTTACACAGGAAGAACTCAATAATATGATGTTGGCCCCGGGGAATAAGAATTTCTATAAAAATGAAATAATAAGGAACTGGATAAATAAAGAACTTCTTTATCAGGAAGCAACGAAAGAAGGAATAACTTCCGATAGTAGTTATGTTAGCCTTTTAAATAATTCTAAAAAAGAGCTTGCGGTCACACTCTTGCTAAAGAAGATATATTCTGAAGAAAAAGAAAAAATAAACAATAAAGAAGTCGAAGATTTTTATAATAATAATAAGGAAAATTTTAAATCTTTCTATGAAACTTATGTAATTAATTTAATAGAATTCAACAATGAAAATAAAGCTATAAGATTCCGAACTACATTATTGGAAACCGACTGGACAAGAGCCACTAACGCTTTTAAAGGTGATACATCAATATTAAGACTAGATACAAACAGTCTCAACTATGAATATGAATTACAGCCTGCCTCATTAAGCCGAATAGTAAAAGAGCTGAATCCAAATGAGGTGAGTATCATCTTTTCAAATGAAAATAACGACTATTCAGTTGTCCAATTAGTAAAAAAATTCCCACAAGGCTCACTACTGTCTTTAGAGTACGTGAGGGATGATGTTGAAAAGAGATTAATTGCAAATAGGAAGAATGAATTAATTAAAAATTATATACAAGAACTTTATTCAAAAAACGAAATAGAGGTTAAAAATCAGGAATAATATGAAATTTAAAATTTTAGCTCTTTTAATGTTTCTTTCCTATAATTTATATTCACAACAAGTACTTGATAAAATAGTAGCTGTAGTCGATAATGAGATCATACTCCAAAGCGAATTGGATTTTCAGACACAAACTTATGCTGCACAACAGAAAATTGATCCGAATCAACCAGGGCTTAAAGAACAGATCCTCAACAATATGATCGATGATAAGCTTGTGTATGCTCAGGCAACAATTGATTCTATTCAAGTCAGCGATGATGAAATCAATCAAAGAGTAGATTATCAAGTAAACTATTTTATTCAACAGTATGGGTCAAGAGAACGCCTTGAACAGATATATGGAATGAGCCTTGAAAAAATCAAAAGAGAACTAAGAGATGAAGTCAGAAAAAATATTATGATACAAAAACTTCAGCAGAAAAAATTTGGAGACGTCGATGTGTCCCGAAGAGAAGTTGAAGACTTTTTTGATACCTACAAAGATAGCATTGGAATTATTCCAGAGAAAGTTCAAATATCGCACATATTAAAAATACCTGAAGCATCAGAAGCAACAAAAGAAAAATACAGGGCATTTGCACAGGCAATACTCGACTCTATTAAAGCAGGAGCCGATTTTGCAACAATGGCAAAAAAATATTCTGAGGACCCTAGTAGTGCTAAAAATGGTGGTGACCTGGGATTTGTAAAGCGTGGGGTTTTTTATCCTGAATTTGAATCTGCTGCTTTTGCATTACAACCAGGGGAACTGTCTGATGTTGTTGAAACCCCTGTAGGCTTCCATATTATTCAGCTTTTGGAAAAAAGGGGCGAATCAATTCACACAAGACACATTCTGATAAAAATAAAGAAAGGTGAAAATGCTGATTTAAAAGCAATTGAATTTCTGAGTGCAATTCGTGATAGCATCGTGGATAAAAATAACACCTTTGAATACTACGCTAAAAAATATAGTGATGATAAAGAAACTGCACCATTTGGGGGTCAATTAGGGACTTTTTATGTAGCCCAACTGGATAAAACTATGGGAGAAACTGTTTCAAAGATGAAAGAAGGCGAGATAAGTTATCCTAAGAGAATTAATTTAGACAGAGACAACTATGGTTATCATATAGTATTTCTTGAAAAAAGAATTCCACAACATAAAGCCAATCTCAAAGAAGATTATAATGAATTAAAAAAGCTAGCAAATCAAAATAAGAAACAGGAAAAATATCTGGAATGGATAAAAGAATTAAAAAAGAAAATATATTGGGATGTTCGTTTATAAAGAATATAAATCGGGAAATTAAATTTGAAAGCAGATCAAAATTTGAAAAATGACGTAAAGCTTGTCGAGCAACTGAATGAGACTATAAAAAAAGTCAAGGTGGAAATCGCAAAGGTTATCATAGGACAGGAAAAAATAATTGACCAGCTCCTGATTTCTCTTTTAGCCAGAGGACATTGTTTATTAGTTGGAGTTCCCGGTCTCGCAAAAACCTTGTTGATCAAAACGCTTGCAGAAGTTATGGATTTGAAATTCAGTAGGATACAATTCACTCCGGATCTAATGCCAAGCGATATTACAGGAACAGAATTAGTAGAAGAAGATCCTGTAAGTAAAAAAAGAAGTTTCAGATTTATGCCAGGGCCAATTTTTGCAAATGTAATTCTTGCAGATGAAATAAACAGAACACCTCCCAAAACTCAATCTGCATTACTTGAAGCAATGCAGGAGCACAGAGTTACCACAGCGGGGATTACTTCTACACTATCTGAACCGTTTTTTGTACTGGCAACACAAAATCCAATTGAACAGGAAGGAACCTATCCCCTGCCGGAAGCCCAACTTGATAGGTTTATGTTTAACCTGTGGTTGGATTATCCTTCTTTCGAAGAGGAAATGAAAATTGTTGAATCTACCACCAGTGAATATAAACCCGAATTAAAGGAAATTATAAGTACAAAGGAAATAATTGAATACCAGGAACTGGTTAGAAAAGTACCGGTCGCTGAGAATGTAATAAAATTCGCAGTTGATGTGGTTAATAAAACAAGACCGGATAATGGTGCTTCGCCAGAATTTATTAGTCATTGGATAAGCTGGGGGGCAGGCCCACGAGCTTCGCAGTTTTTAATACTTGCTGCTAAAACTCGTGCAATTACGCAAGGTAGATTTACACCTAATATTGATGACGTTAAAACTGCAATGTTGCCTGTCCTTAGACATAGATTAATTACAAACTTCAATGCTGAAGCCGAAGGTATTTCCTCGGTTGATGTCATAAAAAAATTAGTCACTTAGTAATTACCTTTCCTCTATTCCTTTTTTCATTATTAAACTAGTATCCTAAAGCATTATCCCAATTCAAGTAAGTAAGTAACATTATCTCAAAAGGCACCCCAACTGCTTTGAAAGGCTTATGAAAATTCTTAATTTTGTCCCGCACCCTTAGCTCAGTTGGTAGAGCATCTGACTCTTAATCAGCAGGTCACCGGTTCGAGCCCGGTAGGGTGCACCAACCGCATATTTTCCAAATCAAAAGACCGCGACAGTCCCTTTTATTAAATTCGACAAAAAGCTAATAGGAATGCTTGTAATTGTAAAATCGTCGGAGGTTTTTAACTAAAGAAGGCTTTTATAATGAAAAAATTAAAATATTGAAAGTTTCCCAGATAATAAAAACCCGGTATTTTCATACCGGGTTTTTATGAGCAATGAGAATTGGTTTAGAAGTCAACAGCTACTGAAAATCTAACAGACCGACCTAAAATAGGACGACCATTAGCAGAAGCAGGAGTACGCGGATCACCTTCAGTTAAGCCGTGTGAGTTGTTTATGTTATCCCCGCTTACATTAAACGTAATACCGCTTGCTGTAGCTACAGAAACACCAAGATCAATTTTTGTAAAAGCATCCAATTGATATGCATTGCTTCTATCATTCCAGCGCTTTCCAACATATTTGAGCGATCCATAAAGTGAAGCCGAAACGTTATTACTTAATGCAAAGTCATAACTTGGTGCAAGACGGAATTGGAAAGAAGGCTGACGCCATATTTTGTTTCCTACCACAGTCGGATCAAGAGGAGAATCTGTTATTTTTCCACTCTGGAAAGTAGCGATACCGTTCAACTGGAAGCCGCGTGCTCTTAATCCGCCATCTACTTCTACACCATATGTTCTTGTTTCTAATAATGCATTTACTCTGCTAGACAATACATCTCCATCAAATTGCTGCACAGTATTCCAGAAACCTGTAATGAATAAACTGTAAACTCCCTGATCTAACTTAACTCCACCTTCAAATTGATTAAACTTATTTGGATCAACAGTCGCGTCAACACCTACTACGTTACCGCCAGCATCTTTGTTAACTGTTCCGCTTTTCAGGTTATAAACATTACTTCTAACCTCATCGAAATTAGGAAACAAGGAGCCTTTTGATGCACGGGCAAATACACTTGTATTTTCATCGAAAGCATAATTAATAGCAAAAGTTCCTGCCCAATCGTGCCCATCAAGTTTAGCTGAAAGATCAGGAACCCCATCAGGGAATGATCCACCCCCGTCAAAAGTATAGTTTAGATTAAAGAAATCATAACGTGCACCATAATCTAATCTTACCTGATCTGAAACTTGCCAAGAGTCGCCCGCATAAAGAGCCGACATTCTTGCATCACCGGCTTCATTAATTGTATAACCCGGTGCACCAACAGGAGCCTCATTAATAATACCACCATTTGCAACATTCAGCACAGTTACATCATTGCCAAGATTCCAGAAATCATTTGAATTCCAGAATGACTGGAAAGCACCTATTGTGATTTTATGGTTATCTATATCATTTGTTAAGCTTACATCATTTGTCAGGGATTCAATATGTTTTAAAACAACCCAGTATCCATAATTCTGCAAATAAGTTGAACCATTTGTAATAGTTTGACCATCATTTGTATGTAATGCAGTTACATTTAATTGTCCCATTAAACTTGCTGCACTAAATGGACTGCCGTCTGGTACAAATCCCAAAGTATTTGCATCTCCATTTGTGTAGGAAAGATTATTACGAACCGTCCAGCCCGCACCTAATTCATAATTAAAATTCAATCCACTTACAATTCCTTTCCATCCACGTCCATCAGCAAAATCAAACTGTGTCATTTCTCCATTAATGCCCGTTCTTAGTGCTCTGTAGCGTGTAGCATTTCCTAGCTGTGCAAATGTGCCTTGATCATTGCCGGTACCAAGAGCCATAGGTAATATCCATTGTCCATGATCATTTGTAAAACGGGCAAAAGCATTTACAACACCTTTATCGAAAACTCTAGTTAATTCTGCTGTGAATTGTGCACCTCTTTCAGCGTTAAACTGAGTGCTCCTTATACCAGGTGAAGTTCTAGCATAACCGCCGACCATGTAATAAAATTTATTTCCAAGGGGACCACTTAATACAGCATCAAATCTTTGCGTGTTGTAATCAGATGTTGTATACTTAACTCTTCCTTTAGTTTGATCCGTTCCCTGTTTCAGGTTAAAGTTTACAGTTAACCCAGCCTCTCCATTATTATAAACAGAGCTAGGCCCGCCGCGTAGAGCTTCTGTGGAGGCAACTGTTTCATCAATACGGAAAATACTACTTTGTTCCAGAAATGAAAGAGTCTCCGTACCATAAATCGGAGCGCCATTTATCGACATAGTAACAAATGGTGCATCACCCGATGAGGGCAAACCTCTTACGAATATATTTGCACCGGCGATACCACCTGAACTTTCAGACCAAACACCGGGAACCAGACTTAAAGCAGCGGCAGTACTTGGTGGTGATAAAAGATCAAGAGTTTTACCAGAAATTGTTGTAATTGCAAAAGTAGCATCTTTCTTCTTTACGCCAACTCCACCCGGAGTACCTGTAATTACCACACTCTCCATATTCAGAACATCTTGTGTTAAAGAAAAGTTTTGTGTTGTTATTCCACCAGCTGTTACCGTTATGTTTGCACTACTCTGTTTATAACCAATAACAGTGACACGTGCTGTATAATTGCCTGCAGGAACATTTTCAATAACATAATTGCCACTGACGTCAGCAGCAGCTCCCATCGTTGTGCCCATAAGCACAACATTCGCATAAGGAATTGCCACTCCTTTTGTATCAGTAACGTTACCTTTTACAGTTCCGTTCTGAGCAAAAAGTGAAAAAGCTGGTATTAATGTAATTAGTGCAATTACATAAATGAAGCGGCTCCATTTTAAGTAATTTAATTTTAACATACTACTCTCCTTTTATTAGTGAAATTATTTATAAAGGATATATTTCAGAACCTATATCGATACTATTAATGTTTTTATAACAAGGTATTACGAGGATTTTATTATTTTTTTACAGATAGTTTATAGCACGTTATTTGATAAGATCAAATATCAGACCATGCAGGAATTTCGACTATTTTCCAAATTTATATGAATATTCCTTATTATGGCGCCTAACATTATTATATAAATAATAATAAAAATTATTATTTTAATAATAAGATATGATATGCCACCTGAATTGAACAAACTTAAGGTGATTCTTGAATCTAAAGTTTAGAAAAGTCTCTAATATCTCCAATTTTCCGCTATGGACCGTTATATTCATCATCCTCATACTGATACTATACTTCTACTTAAATGAACGCGCCAGATATGAAGCAGAAACAGAGCCAACAAAAATTTATTTTGCAGCCGATATTTCTTATGCTCACCAACAGGTAATTGATGAATTTAACAATGAATACAAAGGCAGAATAAAGGTAGTTACAATTGATCTGCCTTTCAAAAAATTCAGTACAAACGAAAGAAAAGAATTGCTTGCAAGGACCTTAAGGAGCAATAGCGACAGATTAGATGCTTTTGCTGTTGACCAGATTTGGGTTCCACGTTTTGCAAAATGGTCTGCCCCGATTACATTTTTTTTGCCACGGTTCAATAAAAATAATTTCCTGAAATATGCCTTAAAATCCTGCTATTATGATAATAAACTACTTGCTGTTCCGCTAAATATAGACGTTAATATGATGTATTACAGACGCGATCTACTTGAAAATATCCCCGGCTACGATACCTTAAAAACTGCACTTATGAAATCAATAACATGGAAAGAATTTTTAAGTCTTTCCAAAAATTTTAATAAAAGAAATAATCCTTTCTACATTTTCCCTGCTGATGATTATGAAGGATTGGTAGTAAGTTTTATGGATTTAATCCTTTCGCAGGATAGAAATTATTTTAAAGAATACAAATTTAACTTTAACACACCAATAGCAAGGAAGGCTCTAAAATTACTAGTTGATTTCGTTAACCTGTATCATATTTCCCCCGATGCTGTTGCAGACTTTAATGAAGCTTCATCTTATAAATATTTCATCCAGAATGACGGCGTATTTTTATGGGGATGGCCAAGTTATGAAAAGGATAATAAAAACCTCTATAAATCAACGCCAAAAGATCGGTTTCTTGTAAAAGCGGCTTTACCACACTTCAAAAATTCTCCACCTACAACAATCTTGGGTGGATGGAATATTATGGTTTCAAAATATTCAAAAAAGAAAAATGCAATTTCTGAATTTCTGAAATTTATAACAAATAAAAAAGCTCAGGAGATGTTGTATGTTAACGGCGCATATTTGCCGATATTAAAAACATTTTATGATGATTCCGTTTATTTAAAAAAATATCCTGACCTGATCTTCAAAAAAAGGTTATTAGATACTGGAGTACATCGGCCATCTCTTGAAGATTATACCCGTATATCGGACATTATTTCATATTATGCAAATAAAGCAATCAAAAAAGAAATTTTAGTTGATACTGCCTTAAGTGAAGCGACGGATATGATAAAATCGAACAAGATATTAATCAAATAATGTAGATGATGACTGATAAGAATTTATTAAATAAGCTTAAGGAATACAGGTTTGAATTCCGGCATGTTACAGTTTTGCTTATTGCATTAATTATTTTTCAGTTAATATTTTCATTTATACAGAAATCATCTTTACATAATTTTTTAAATGAAACTCAAAAATGGTATCAACAAGACTCGGCTGAAAGATTGGCTAATTTGACAACAACTTCACTTGAATTACTTCTTGAAAATACAATATCTAAAGAACCACTCACAGAGAATGAAGAAAAAAAAATAATTCAATCATTTAATATTATTTTAAGCCAGCAGTCACTTCAACAAAATGTTCAAGAAATCTGTTTGCTTTTTCCCAGGAACAATAAAGTTATAGTAATAGATGATGGAAAAAACCTCTATAATTTTCTTGCTAATAAAATCGATACCCTAAAAAATATTAACCCTCACCACAAGCAAGCCATTGAATTTTATAATGAAAATATAAACTGGATAAAGGCAAACGAGCGAATCTACAGCAAACTCGAAGGTAAACAGACTTTTCACATTCTGGTCCCGTTCGTTCCCCAGGGTGAGCTTTTGGGTGTCTTATATATGAAGGTAACACCCGATTTTTCTTCAATAACCAGGGAAATCATTTCAAGTTATGATGAAGTTTCGATTATCTATTCAGCACTAATATTAATCGGACTGCTGGCTATGTATTATATTTCTTCTCATACTGTGAGAGAAAGAGATAAAGCACAACAATTGCTTTTCGAAGAAAGCCATAAGCATATGAAAGAGCAAATAATTCACGAAAAGGAATCGCAGTTTACAAAAAGAATTTATCATACACATCATAAAGCTGAAAAAGTTATGGGATTCATAAAGGAAGACTTAAGAAATTTATCAAACAGTAATATTGAAGAAGTAAAACAAAGGGTAACAAAATATGCCAATTTTATCTCGAGAGTAATTTATGATATGAAGTGGTTTGATCCGCCGGTTAATACAATCAGAAATTCAATGTTTAATACTGATCTCAATGAATTATTAAGGTTTATTGTAAATGATATCTTTCTCAGAATTTCCAGTAAAACCGATATGTTTGAATTCAAATTGGACCTTGCCGAAGATCTCCCACATGTTAACATTAACGAATTTGTTGTATGGGAGCTATTTGAACCGCTTATTCAAAACAGCATTGATCATGCAGGTAAATCGAAGGTAATAATCTGTATTGAAACAAAATATTATAGCGAAGAAAGATATTCTAAAGTAATTATATCAGACAACGGTCAGGGAATAAATGATGAATTATTAGAACGGAATGAAAACGGAACAAAGAAAATATTTCTTGAAAATATAACAACAAAGAAAGGTAATAATGAAAACAGGGGCTATGGCTGTTTTATTGCATACCAGATAGCTAAAAAGAGATGCGGGTGGAATATAGACGTGGAAAACATTTCCGGCCACGGCTGTCGTTTTACTATTAAAATTCCTAATTAAATGAAGAGGAAAAGGATGGGAAACCAGGAAAAAATAAATATAATATTGATTGAAGATGAAGTTTTTGATGTTAGACGGGTGAAAAACACGATCAAGTTTTCAAAAGATAAAATATTCCTAAAAAATGTAGTATCTAACGGCAATTCTGCAATTGACCTGCTTAAAAAGAAACACGATGAATACGACATTGTTGTTATGGATTTTCAAATAGCCGGTGGTTTAAGAGGTGAGGAACTGATTAAGGAAATAAAGAAAATCGATTCCTCCCTGCAGATAATTGTTATTACAAAAATGACAATTAATATTACAGATTTTGAATTTGCAAATAATCTTATGCAGGCAGGCGCATTCTGGTATTGTACCAAATATCCCGGGGATATAGAAGATTATATTTATCAGCCAACTGATTTTTTAATGAGTATTTTTAATGCCTATGAAAAAAAACAACTGGAGAAATTATCACATAAATCACATAGAAAACTCTCTCAAAAAGTAAATGAAATATTGTTTCAAAAAAGATTTATCGGGAACTCAGAACCCACAAAACATTTACTGCAGCAAATTGAAAAATATTCTGATAGTAATGTTAATATTTTAATCAATGGACCATCTGGGACCGGGAAAGAGCTGGTAGCTTACAACATTCACTACAAAAGCAAAAGAAACCTTGAAAACTTTGTCCCGATAAATTGCGGAAGCTTGCCTCATGATCTCGTTGAAAGTGAATTATTCGGTTACGAAAAGGGTGCTTTTACCGGAGCAACATCGAAAAAATCAGGTCTGTTTGAGATAGCAAACAATGGAACAATTTTTCTTGACGAAGTCTCTGAACTCCCACTTACGGCACAAGTAAAGTTACTTCGAGTAATTCAGAACGGAGAAATAGAAAAAATCGGAAGAACAGGTAGCATAAAAGTAAATGTAAGAATTATAGCAGCAACTAATAAAGATCTTGAATTTGAAGTCAGTCAAGGACGTTTTAGAGAAGATCTATATTACAGATTAAATGTTGTGCCCATTTATATCCTCCCGCTAAATATGAGAAAAGCTGATATTCCTTCATTGGTAGATCATTTTCTGGAATTTTACTGTCAGGATATGAGCAGAAAAAAATCGACGATAAAACCAGAAGCTATGAAGTTATTATCTAATTATGATTGGCCAGGCAACGTAAGAGAGTTAAAAAATGTAATTCAGAGATTATTGCTCAATAGCACCGGAGATATAGATGAACCGGATGTAAGAAGTTCGCTTATCACCGGAGATCTTAGAAAATTAGACAAGTTTGATAACGCCTATTTTCTGAATTATAGGGATATTCTACCTTTGAAAGAAATGGAAAGGAAATTCAGAGAAAAGTATTTTACCTACGTCAGAGATTCTTCAGAATCTGATGCTGATGCTGCAAAAAAATTAGGATTAGCCCCTCCGAATTTCCATCGGATGTGCAAAGAATTGGGCCTGAAATAATTCCTGCTTATTAAACTGATAACATGTGCAATTATCATTTTAATAATTATATGTAGTATTACAATCTTCAAATTAATATTTTTCATTCTAAAAGTGATTGAAATAACGTGGTCTAATTTTTGACATTGTTGCTAAGAAAAATATTCAAATTTTTTTTATCGGAAGATAAATGTCCAAACTGAAAATCAAGCTATCCCTCTACATTAATTATTTTGTAATTGGTTTAATTCTGAATAGTGTCGGCATTGTAATCCTTCAGGTAATTGTTCATTATCATGTTAGTGAGAGCGGAGCCAGCGTTTTAGAAGCCTTCAAAGACCTGTCTATAGCAATATTTTCATTCTTTCTTGCATCGTTTATCCCGAAGTTTGGTTATAAAAAATCAATGCTCACAGCACTGATTGTTGTTACTGCTGCTTCATTAGGAATGCGGTTTTTTGACAGTTTTTTTATGTCGAAAATTCTTTTTGCAGCAACAGGTTTTAGCTTTGGACTTATTAAAGTTTCTGCATATTCCACAGTTGGCCTTATTACAGAAAACTCAGACGAACATGCAAGTGTTATGAGCATGCTTGAAGGAATTTTCCAGATAGGGGTTCTTTCAGGTTACTGGATATTCGGATTTTTCATAGGTAACTCTGACCCAACATCAAAAGGATGGTTAAATACTTATTGGGTATTAGCGGGTTTATGTATTTTCGCATTCCTGAATTTATTTTCTACTAAATTAGATGAAAGTGAGGTTCAGAAAGAAGAGAAGAAATTTTCTATCGTACACGAGTTTTTAGAAATGCTTGCACTGATTCGTTTCCCGCTCGTATTAATCTTTATACTTAGTGCTTTCGTTTATGTTTTAATTGAACAGAGTATCCAAACATGGTTGCCAACGTTTAATAAAAGTATTCTGCAAATGCCAAATGCAATCAGCGTTCAAATTGTCAGCATTTTTGCAGGTGCAATTGCTTTCGGAAGAATAGCAAGCGGATATTTTATTAAAAAATTTTCCTGGATGAAAGTCCTTACTACCTGCATCATTTTAGCAATGCTTCTTGTAATTCTTGTTCTGCCTATTACGAGTGGAATAAAAGCCGGAACAATAAACAGCTGGACGGAAGTTCCTCTGGCTGGCTTTATTCTTCCATTTATTGGAATGTTCCTTGGACCAATTTACCCGGCTCTTAACTCTACAATCTTAAGTGTTCTTCCAAAACATAGGCAAAGTGCAATGAGTGGATTAATAGTTATTTTTTCAGCACTTGGCGGCACAACAGGCTCGTTGATAACAGGCTATATTTTCGGACATTTCAGCGGACAAACTGCGTTCTATTTCTCACTTATTCCAATGGGAATTTTATTTATAATATTGTTTGTTTATCGTGGGGTAAGGAGTAGGTTCCGCTTTGAGGAGTTCTAAAAATGAAATTACACAAAGAGGATTTTGTTCAAATTTCCGGCGACTTATTCAAAGTTGTTCAGTCAGGTAAAATTCTGGGAGACTCTAAGACTTTCGTAGACTCAATACCAAAGAAAAAGCCTGCCGATATAAAAAAAGAATTTCAACAACACAAAAAAAGTGAAATATTCAATGCTAAGGACTTTATATCAAAGAATTTTAGTCTTCCTGAAGAAAAGAAAATAATTCTTGATCTTCCTCCGGGAAGGGAAATGGAAGAACATATTGAACTATTATGGAAATATCTGGAACGGCCGCCTGTTAAGAACGGAAACAATTTCTCTACACTAATATCTTTGCCGAACCCTTACATTATTCCTGGCGGCAGATTTAGAGAGGTCTATTATTGGGATACATATTTTACAATGCAGGGACTGCTTACCTGCGGGATGATTAGCATAGTTGAAAGTATGCTCGATAATTTTGTTTACCTGATTGATAATTTCGGGCATATCCCAAACGGGAACAGGGTCTATTATATATCGAGGTCACAACCTCCTTTTTTCGCTGCCATGATTCACTCTGTCACTGAGTACAAAAAGGACAGTAAATGGCAGTTAAAATACCTGCAGCCTCTTGAAACAGAATATCAGTATTGGATGAAAGGCGAAAACAAAAAATTAAAAGTTGGTGAAACTTCAGGTAAAATAGTTGGTGTGGATAATAATAAAATTATAAATAGATATTTTGACACTGAAAGTGTGCCGCGAGAAGAATCATATTCCGAAGATGTAGAAGCTGCAAACAAGCTGGGAAAAAATGAAAAGGCAAGATTATATAACAATATTAGGGCAGCAGCTGAATCAGGCTGGGATTTTTCAAGTAGGTGGTTTGAAGATGAAATTTCTATATCAAAATGCGTTGCTTCTGAGATTATACCGGTTGATCTAAATTGTCTCCTTTATTTTTATGAAAAAAAATTATCTGAAATGTACAGCTTAAAAGGTCAGAAAATACAAAGTGATAAATATTTGATTAAATCTATACAAAGAAGAGATTTAATAAACAGGGTTTTCTGGAACAGGGACAAAAATTTTTATTTTGATTATAATTTTAAAAATCAAAATACGACAAATACATACTCTCTAGCAGCTTGTTATCCTTTGTTTTTTGAAATAGCTGATTCAGAAAAAGCTACTTCTGTTGCTAGTATTGTCGAAAAAGAATTTCTTAAGCCTGGTGGAGTTATTACAACGTTAAACCACACAGGACAACAATGGGACGCACCGAATGGCTGGGCTCCTTTACAGTATATTACCATTAAAGGATTAAGGAATTATGGATTTAACAGGCTCGCAAATGAAATAAAACACCGCTGGCTGGAATTGAATAAAAATGTTTTTAACAGAACAAAAAAAATGTTTGAGAAATATAATGTCGAGGACATTTCATTGTCTGCAGGAGGTGGTGAATATCCCTTACAGGATGGTTTTGGCTGGACTAATGGAGTAGCAATAGCTCTATTAAAGGAAAACGGCTAATACAAAATCACTACCTATAATTTTTAAATTTAATACTTCCACTAATAAATATTTTTTTCTTGTTGCATTTTCAGTTCAAACAAGTACTTATTCAAGAGACTTTTCAAACTAAACCAAATTAAGTCCCGATTTTATTAAGACAGCACTTCTACTTTAATGTTGCCAATAAGTTAATTACAATTTAACTTACACACTGAAAATATGTTAATATAAAAGGAACCAACAATGAAAAATCTAAACTTTCTTTCCAAGTACAGAGATCAGATGTATGCTTTAATGAGAATTGTTATAGGAATATTGTTTATAAGTCACGGAATTCAAAAAATCATTTATATAGCAAATGGAACTATTGTAATAAGCAACATCTGGTTAACTCTTGCAGCAATATTTGAAACTTCTTGCGGGCTATTCATAATAGTCGGGTTGAATGTAAAATGGGCAGCATTTATTGCCAGCGGTGAAATGGCTGTAGCTTATTTTAAGGCACATGCGTTCAGAGGTTTCTGGCCAATCGATAACGGAGGAGAAAAAGCAGTATTTTATTGTTTTGTGTTTCTCTTTATAGCTGCGTATGGTGCAGGAATCTGGAGCCTGGATAAAAAATGAACAAGGAATGAAGTATTTTTACTTTAATCCTTGCTTACTAAAATTACTTGTCAAAAAAACGGTGGAGACTTTGATTGGATATCTCCACTTTTGTCATAAAATTTTATAACATCTTTTACACAATTATGATAATGACAAATTCATTACCGGATAGACGAACAATGTATAATGCTCTTCTTTCAAAGGATACATCTTTTGAAGGAATATTTTATGTCGGAGTTAAAACTACCGGCATTTTTTGTCGTCCTTCTTGTACAGCAAAAAAACCAAAATTTGAAAATGTCGAATTCTTTGATTCCGCAAAAAACGCAATGCTATATGGATACAGACCATGCAAGCTTTGCCGGCCGCTTGAAGTAAAAGGGAAATTTCCCGAATGGATGAACCCGTTGATGAATGAAATAGAAAACAATCCATCAATCAGAATTAAAGATTACGACCTAGCAAAAAGAGGAATCAGCCCACATAAATTAAGACGATGGTTCAAAGATAATATAGGTATGACTTTCCAGTCTTACCTTAGAACATTGAGAATAGGACAAGCATTCGGAAGAATAAAAGAAGGAGACAAAGTGATCGAAGCAGCTCTTTCATTAGATTATGATTCATTGAGCGGATTCAATGCAATATTTAAAAAAACCACCGGCTTTACTCCCAATTCAAGTAAAAATAAAAATATTATCCAAGTCACAAGAATTCTTACTCCTCTTGGACCTATGCTTGCCGGTGCAACAGAGAAAGGAATTTGTCTATTAGAATTTGTAGACAGGAAAATGATTGAAACACAACTAGACAGAATCAGGAAAATATTTAAAGCTGAATTAATTCCAGGTAAGAGTAAATATTTTGAAGCTCTTAGTAAGCAAATTACAGAATATTTTGATGGGAAAAGAAAAGAGTTCGATATACCCCTTTCAATTGATGGCACTGATTTCCAAATGAAAACCTGGAAAGCGTTATTAAAAATTCCTTACGGAAAAACTGTTTCATACGAGCATCAGGCAAAAATAATTGGTAATCACAAAGCTGTTCGAGCAGTTGCCAAAGCAAATGGAGATAACAGAATTTCAATTATTATCCCCTGCCACCGTGTGATCGGAAAAGACGGAAGCCTGACTGGTTATGGAGGGGGAATCTGGAGAAAACAATATCTTTTAGATCTGGAACAAAAAAAAACCGCCTGAATTATCAAGCGGTTTAAGTAATGAAAGGATTTGTACTTTAACTAATCAGAACGCTATCCAGCTTGAAAGATAGATTGAATTATTATCTGAAGCATTCCTGCCAGCACCATCATAATTATCACTTGCACCATTGAATTTTGAGTAAGCTACATACTGGATACCAAATTTAGTGTTGTACCAAGGGAGATAATCAAATTCAGCAATAAAACCATTGCTGCTAGGAGAGCCCATAGCGCTACCTTCAATTGCTTCTGGTGCATATAATACTGCATCACCATCACCTGAAAGTGCAAAATAGCCTAGAGAGAAACCTACCTGCTGGTGCAAATAGTAATTTCCAACGACCTTGAATGAATTCAGATTGAGACTGTTACTAGTAGAACCACCATCATTAAAAGTTCCGTCAAGACTTCTTTTTTCATTTATATAAGTCGTATGAACTGTAAAATCATTGCTTCCAAACGGCCTCTCATAATTCAGATCAAAACCAAGGTCAGTATATCTATCAGTTAAACCACTAACACCGGCTGTATACATTTGTGTTGACATTCCGAATGTTCCAAGCTCAACATATTGATCATTGAACTGCTTTTGTATTGCAAATCTCCAATAGGGCGCAAGAGCTTTTATTATACCTTCAGAGGAATTATCAGGCGGATGAGCACCTCCCTGCTGTGCAGATCTGTAAAAGCTTGCTTCAGCATAAATAAGATTATTCCATAATGCATAGGCTCCAAGACCTGCAACATTCTGACCAAGACCATCTTCAATTAAGGTTGCAGTCATTGGAGATAGAGTTACGCCTGAGGATGCATAAGGAAAACCCCATGCAGGTGTGCTGTTCCAAACATCCTGAACTGTAGGATTATTATTTAAGCTAACACCATAAATCAAACTTTTGTCATCAAGCATAGTTTGGTTGGCATACCTTAAATCCATATTATCAATTCCAATTGATCCTTCTGCCCCATCGTAAGTAATCTGCACGAACGCTCCAATTTTAGGGGCGATTTGTCCGCCCAGAAATAAACTCAATTCCTGCGGCAGTGATATGTTACCATTTTGCGTGTTTGGCTCTGTATTTGTTTTATACGTGTATGATGCCTGGATCATTGCTGAAAGAGGGGAAATACTTATCAAATTTAATTCAACATCGTCGCTGGTATCTCTCGCCTGCACAGTTGCTATTCCAACCATTGTATAACCATTCAATTTAAATAGACGTCCAAAAGGTGTAAGTTCGGGGAAAATTGTATGGCATGAACTACAAGGCATATTTGTTTGTCGTGCAAAACTAGGAATTGCCCAACTTGTATCTGTCATTACAAACACAACCATAAATATAACTAACCATGTGGAAATTCGTTTCAATTTGTCAGATAACATTATTTTTCTCCTTAATTTTAATTTTAACAAGTATTATTTTTTCCCCAATTCACGAATATAGTCGACTAATTCCCAACGCTCTTTGTTGGAAAAACGTGAGCGCCACGATATCATAGCTGTTGGGGGAAAACCTGTCGTAATTTTCCAGAATATCGCTCCATCAGACTGTTTCTGAACTTCTTTTGATGTTAGATCTGCAGGCTTTGGATTAAGCCCTGCGGAGCCAGGGCCATTTCCAACACCTGATTCTCCATGACAAGTAACGCAATTTACCTGAAATAAACGCTTACCTTTTTTGGTAGCTTCTGCGTTGCCCTTTAATGGATTCACAAGTTTATCTGCTACTGCAGGTGCTACCCATTTTTTCCCCTGTGGCTGATAAAATGACTGAGAATTTTCACTATTTAATGCAGAATGAGAATTACTCACATCTATTGTAAATCCAAATAATAAAACTGATGCAAGCAATGTATAAATTATCTTTAAAGATCTTGGAAATTTCATTATTAACTCCGGTTAAATTTTTATAGTACAATGGGTGACTTAAAGAATCACCAATACGTTAGTTATGTTATAAATTTTAATCGGAGTATTAAATCAAGAGTATGTCGGACCGGAGTGCTCTTTCGGCTGGTAATTTTGCTTGTGAAATTAATTGTTTTGTAAAATTTTCTTTAACTGTATTATCTATATCTGGTTCAATAGAATAATTATCGCTTGCTATTTTTATGCTATTATTTTCATCACTATCATTTATTGTGATGCAGCAGAAAGAATTATCGGGATTTGTTGGTAAATGAGAAGCCAAATCTTTAGCAGAATTCATATAAAATTCATAATTATATTCATCCTGTATATTTTCTTTGTTGCGAGATAAAGCTTTTACGTATTCTGAATTATGCAGATTCAATGGCGTTGCACAATTCATAAAAATGAGGAATAATAGAAGACCAAAGGTTGAAAGTATTAAATTACAATTAGTACAAACTTTAGATATGTTTTTATATTTTCTCATAGCTACCAATTCCAGAGGTTCAAAATATATACCAGTAAAAAATGTTATATACACATACCAAATAAATTGTTTCAGGTTTTCCTATCCGATTTTTGACAAAAACCACATCAATTTATTCTCACTTCCAAGAATAATCTTTGAATTGATAAATTATTGCATTTTTACTCCCAAAAGCAAACATTTGTAGTTGATATAATATATTAAGAATAAAAAGATACCCAAAAGACAAACAATATGTTTGGTCATTTGAGTTACAAGGTGTTGTAGGTGAGTAAATATCTCTAATCCTTTGTTACTTCCTAGAAAGCTTTTAACTGAGTTGTACTATTTCTTTATTATCCCCTTCGCCGATTTGTTGTCTCCACATAGCATAGTAAAGCCCTTTTAGTCCAAGCAACTCATTGTGCCTTCCAGCCTCTATAATTTTGCCTTTTTCCAGAACATAGATTCTATCGGCGTGAAGAACCGTTGACAGGCGATGAGCTATCAAAATTGTTATCAAATCTTCTCTATCCGATATTTCCCTAATAGTTTCGGTGATTTCTTCTTCGGTAAGAGAATCTAAGGCAGAAGTTGCTTCATCAAAAATCAGTAAGTTAGGTCTCCTGAGCAACGCCCGAGCAATTGATAATCTTTGTTTTTCACCTCCTGAAACTTTTACACCTCCCTCACCGATCATTGTATCAATACCCTTGTCTGCACGAGCTAGTAAACTATCGCAGGCTGCTTTCCGTAAAACCTCCGAGCATTCTTCATCAGTCGCATTAGTCCTAACGAACAATAGATTCTCCTTTATAGTACCGGAAAATAATTGAGTGTCCTGAGTAACGAAACCAATTTTTTCACGAAGCAGGTCGAAATTAATTTCTTCTCCTGGGAAGCTATTATATAAAATTCTACCTGAATTTGGAATGTACAGACCAACTAAAAGCTTTACAAGAGTAGTTTTACCGGAACCCGACGGACCAACAAATGCTATTGTCTCTCCTTTCTTTGTCTGAAAAGAAATTTTATCCAAAGCATTTTTGTTGGCCGTTAAATGCTTAAAGGAAATATTTTGAAATTCAAGTCTGTTAACTTCATTTATAGTTGCAGGTAATTCAGGTTTTGATTCTATAGGTAGCTTGAGTATATCTTCAAAGTTATTGAGCGAAACTTCTGCTTCCCTGTATGTATTTATTATATCGCCAAGGCTTTGCAAGGGTCCAAAAATAAAAAACGAATAAATAAATAAGGAGAAAAATTCCCCTACCGTTATTGCCTGAATATAAATCAGGTAGAGCATAAGAAATAGAATACTAGTTCTTATAAAATTGACAACAGTTCCCTGTATAAAGCTCAGGCTCCTAATATACTTTACTTTTCTTAGCTCAAGTTCCAGTATTTTGTCAGTAGTAGAATTCAAACGGTCTATTTCCTGATTACCAAGCCCAAGGCTTTTTACCAACTCAATATTTCTGAGTGATTCTGTTGTTGCGCCGGCAAGTGCGGTTGTTTCTGTAACAATCACTTTTTGAATTTTCTTAATTTTTTTGCTGAGAACAGAGCTAACTATTCCAAGTAATGGAACAGCAGCAAAAAATACAGGAGCAATAAGCCAGTAAACATTTATCGCATAGATTGTAACAAAAATGACTCCGACAAGGGTCGTAAACAAAACATTAATCAAAGAATTTATTAGCTTTTCAACATCTGTTCTTACTTTCTGCAGAACACCCAGAGTCTCTCCGCTTCTTTGATCTTCAAAAAGTGAGTACGGTAACTCAAGAGAATGCTGAATGCCATCATTGTAAATTCTTGCACCCAGTCTTTGTGTAATAACATTAACAAAATAATCCTGAAAGTTTTTTGCGAGCCTAGATATAAATGCCACCCCTACAGCTGCTGCAAGCAGCAAGCTAACTCCTTTAAAAAATTCTGAAGTGGTATATTGACTAAATTTCGTTGCGTATTTGTCAATAACAATCCTGAAAATATATGGATCAAGTAAAGAGAAAACCTGATTTACTGCAGCGAGAAAAAGTGCCAGGATAACTAGCTTCCAATAGGTTTTAAGATATGAAAATAATAGTTTCATTAGGCTGTCCAAAGATACTATTAGTCTTCATAAAAAGGAGATAAAAATTGGATGAAGAATGTCGGGGTTAAAATCAAGGAGAAAATAGCCCACATTTAGCAGGCTATTTTCAGGAAACAAATTTATTTTTTAGGAAGAATTGCGTCTTTGGCTGCTTTTGCAATCCTAAATTTCAATACTTTCTTAGCCGGAATCAAAATTGATTCTCCTGTTGCAGGGTTACGACCCATTCTTTCTTTTCTATCTACCAAAACCAGTTTCCCTAATCCCGGGATTGTAAAAGAGTTCTTTGCTTCTTTATATGCAAGACCGACCAATTCATCAACAAACTGCTGTGAGAATTTTTTAGTCGTTTGTGTTTTTTTAGCAAGATGATCTATAACTTGACTCTTAGTCATTGCTTTTGGCATGTGATTTTTCCCTTTATTGTTATTTAAAAATAGTTACGCTATGAAGATAGATATTATTTCCTTCAAAAGAAATAATGTCTTAAATAAAAATAACCTGACATTTCTATTTCACCCTTTATTTTCAGACATAAAAGCTTTACTAGAATGAACACTGCTATAATAATAAACAAATTATAATTTCGTATTTTGCTGGGGACATTTTATTATTTATTTTCAGTTATGAAATCCTTAACAAAAATGCTATTATAACTCATAACTATATAAATGAAATATTTTGTAATTATCTCTCTTTTACTGCATAGTTTTTCTTTTGCACAGGTTTCTGATTCAACAAAATCTATAAGCAATTACGGTAATAATTCAACTACAGCGGATACCAGTAAGATATTTTCAGCTGATTCTTTGAAACACGGAGAGGTAATTGATACATTAGCTCCTATTTATTCAAGACCTCTTGATAAAAATAGTTTTATCATCAACAGAAATGAAATCGACAGATTTGACTATAGATATGCGGGAGATCTTTTTAAGCCGTTTGATTTTTATTTTACGAGAGATCAAGGATTTGTCGGTCAGCCTAATGAAATTTCTATTTATGGAACTGGATTTAACTCTGTCAGCTTTCTCGTGGATGGTATCTCATTCAATAACCGTTTCACAAATTCTCTTGACCTGAATCAAATTCAAACTGAATATATTGACTCCGTGGAGGTTGTTCCTTTACCAAGAGGATTTTTATATAGTCCTTATAACAATAACGTAAGTGTAAATTTTATAACAAAAGATTTTTTATCACGCCCGCCTTATTCAAGAATAAAATACTACCAGGGACCCAACGGAGAAGCCTTAATTGATGTATTATTTAATACTTGGATGTACAAAAGATTTAATGCCTCATTTGATATCTCAAACCGTAGAACTGACGACAGTTATTTAAATAGCAATTTCAGCCTATGGCAGGCAAGGTTAAAATTAAAATATCTGATCAGTAACAAAATCAATGTTATCGGAAATTTTTATTATGTAACTTCTCAAACGGGTTTAAATGGAGGTGTTGATTATGCCCAAATAGATTCAACAACAAGCGATATTAATTCCACTTTATACAACCAACAATTGGCTCCTGTCATTTATCCAAACAGGTATGAACAGACGAAGCAACAAAATTTCGATATAAAATTTTTGGGGAAATTTATAGAAAACACTAATACTGATCTTACTATCTATTACAGATCGAATTTTGATGAAATAACCGGTGGAACAGACTCAACTTATTTTGTTAATACGGATAGGAACAAAATTTATGGCTTATCACTCAACCAGGGTTTCACATTAAGCCAAGCCCACTTATCGTTGACCGGCAATTATGAGAAATATGATCTGAATTATGATGCTCTTTACCAAGCTCTGCATCCGATGGCAAATTATAACTCATCTGTTTATTCACTGAGTGCAATTGCGACATTTGGCCCAGGAAATAATATGTTTGTTCCTTCAATATTTTATAAAGCCTCGCACGATTCTTATTATGTTAGGTATCCTAATACATCCGGCTATGGATTTGACATGAAGGTAAATCTATCTGATGGTTTTAATTTTTACGCTGGCTTTTCATTTTATACGAATCACGGCGGCGCATATACTAAAAATCTTGAATTATCAGGAGAGTTTAAAAATGATAATCTACTCGCAGGATTAAGATATTTTTCAAGAGGGGACTATTATGCTCCCAAATTTCCCTTTCCTGATCCTACGCCCCCTCCTTATTGGTATACAGCAACAAACTCGCCAGCTTCTACTTTGGTCGTTATTTCTCCATCTTCGCAAGTGGATATAAATGGATTAGGTGCACATTTAAATTTAAAATTCTGGAAAATCATTCTGGAGAACTCTGCTGCTTATTATTTTGCCTCGGATAATTCTGGTTACATTTTATCTTCCGTTCCCAAATACACTTATAGAAGCGGTATTTTTTACAAAGGACTTCTCTTCAATAAAAATCTTGACCTAAAAACAGGAATTGTATTTTATTATAATGATGAAAGAAGACCAAAAGTAATCAATTCGTACATATCCCTAGTCAGCGCCAATCGCCGTGTTGATCTGACACTTGCTGGGATAATACAAAAAGTTGCAACAATATATTTTACGTGGGAAAACCTATTGAACACCCAATACTTTATCGTCCCCTTTTATCCTATGCCTCAAAGAAATATAAGATTCGGAATAGCCTGGGAATTATTTAACTGATGGACAACCAAAAATCGATTACCACCTTTGTTTTTACCGCAGGTTTTCTAATGGAAATTTTTTTCCTGGTCTTTATAGACTTTAATGGAAGAAGCGGTAACATTCCCCTTTATATGTTCATCTACTTTGAGACTTTCCTCGTAATGCTGGTAACCTTGTATTTTATTAAAAAACTGAATAAGGACAAACAAGGCGAAGAAGTAGTAAGGGTTTCCGAAAAAGATAATTGGTATTTAAGGTTATTTGTTAAAATTTTGTCTTTCCCTAAGGCAGACGCAAGCAAATTGGCAACCCCATTGGTAATTATATCTTTCGGTTTAATTTTCAGGCTTACTTTGTTTCCTGCTACAAATACTACCTCACACGATGTTAATCGCTATATCTGGGAAGGAAAAGTTTTAAGTAACGGATATAATCCTTTTACTGTGGCTCCACAGGATTCACAACTCGTAAAATATCGTGATAAATTATATGAAGATGTAACATTTAAGAATATGGCGACAATCTATCCTCCTGTAGCTCAAGCGACATTTTTATCAGCCTATCTCTTAAAAGGAGAAAGTCCAATAGGCTTAAAAATAATTTACTTTTTGTTTGATCTGATGATTATGCTTTTATTATTAAAATTTTTGTATTTGAAACGTGTTGACCTGAACAATATTATTCTTTATGCCTGGATGCCCGTAGTTTTGTTTGAATATTTCGTAAATGTTCATATAGACCTTATCGGAATATTTTTTATGCTTCTTTTTATATACTTAATGGAAAAAGACAAAGTATATATTGCTGCTGTTTTTTTTTCTTTAGCTTTTCTTTCAAAAATGTACCCTATTATACTTTTTCCACTTATAATAAAAAAAGCTGGATTGAAAAAAGCGTTCTATTTCCTTTTGATGTTTCTTACAATAACAATTTGTTTCTACATGCCCTTTATTTATAAAGACTATTCTGTGTTTACTTCGCTTTTTACTTATTTAAAAAAATGGGAATTTAACAGTTCTATATATTATCTATTGAAAAATAATTATCTCGACCCCGAAAGCTCAAGGTTACTCTGCGCAGGGCTCTTTATTGTCTCTGTTAGTATCATCTCGTTTTTTTACAAGAATTTTACAAAGGGTGCTTACGCAATATTTATAATGCTAATTATCTTCAGCACAACTTTATATCCGTGGTATTTAGGTTGGATTGCCTCGATAAATCCTATGTTCAATTTTTATTCTGTTTCTAGTTTACTTTTTACAATAAATTTTTCGAACTTCAGTCCTCTTAGCAATGTATGGAAAGAATATTTCTTTGTGTTAATGATAGAGTATATACCTTTCTTTATTTTATTAATTATTGATGTGATAATGATGTGGAAAAAAAAGGGTGTGGAAGCAAATATCAAAAACAATAATGTTAGTTAACTTTTTCTATCTTTCCACCTAAATATTTTCCAAAAAATTCTTCCATTGCTTTGAAAAATTCGAAGCGATTTTCCTCATTGTGGAATCCGTGACCTTCGTTATCCTTTACAATATAAGGAACGTCTATACCCCTTTCTTTCAGTGCTTCTACAATCTGATCAGACTCACTTTTAGCAACCCTGGGATCATTCGCTCCCTGTGCTATTAATAAAGGCGCTTTAATTTTATCAACATGATAAACGGGAGAAGCTTCTCTTAATATCTCTCTATCAACTTCAGGATTTCCTACCATCTCATGAAACATATCCAGGTACGGTTTCCAGTACGGCGGAATTGAATTCATAAAAGTAAAAAGGTTAGAAATTCCTACATTATCAACTCCACAGGCATAAAGATCAGGAGTAAATGCAAGTCCAGCGAGTACAGCATATCCACCGTAAGAACCACCCAAAATTCCAATTTTTTTCTCATCAGCAATGCCAGATGAGATCAGCCAATTCACGCCATCTGTAATATCATCCTGCATCTTTTTGCCCCATTGTTTAAAACTACATTCCCAGAATTTTCTGCCATAGCCAGATGAACCGCGATAATTTATTTGAAGTACCGCATAACCCCTGTTTGCCAGAAATTGAACTTCTGGGTTGAATCCCCAACTATCTCTCATCCATGGACCTCCGTGCACTCTTACCACTGCAGGAAGATTTTTCTTTTCAACACCATTCGGAAGAGTTAAATAACCGCGTATTGTCAGCCCATCTCTTGACTTATACTTTATCGGTTTCATTTCAGCAAGTGAATTTTCTACAAGCCAGGGACTAACTTCTGCGATCTTAAAAAAATTATTTGTTATAACATCATAAAAATAATATGCTCCACAGCTTTTGTCGCTGTACGTCCTGACCAAAATTTTATCCTCATCTTTACTTTCATCAGCAATTACTACTTCATAACCTGGGAGTTTTTCTTCAAGTTCTTTTTGAAGTTGCTCTCTTTCATCATCAAAGAAATGATAATTCCTTTTCTCAGTGATGAAGGATACACCTGTAATAACTTTTCTTTTTTTGGAATTCAGCAAATCGTCAATGTCAACTTCAGGATGACTGTATATTAATTCAACCTCTTTATTATTTTCAGGATCATATTTAACTATCGAGGTTTTATCCCTTTCAATATTAGAACGAACATATAAAAATTTATTATCAAACGTAAACATCAAGGGTTCAAATGTTTCTTTGAAATTACAGGTAGTAACTAATTTAAATTCTTCGTTTTCTGATTTTCTATAAAGAAGACTTGAATTAACGCTATCGGTTGTTGTAGCAACTCTTAAACTACCGTTATGGTCAGTAAGCCATTCTGTAATATTACCGGGATTCTCTGTGATAAGATCATGCTTGCCTGAAATTACGTTTATTCTATAAACATCAAAGAGTGAAGCATCTCGTTTATTTAAAGCAACAATCATTTCTTCATCGTTCTCTTCAAGATCGTCAATTATTTGAACTGTCACTTTTTCAAAAGGAGTCAGATCAATATTATTTGATCCGTCAATATTAACGGCAAACAATCTGAAATTTTCGTCTCCAGCGGTATCTTTCAAATAGACTATTCGCTCATTGTTGGCCCAATAATACTCTGCAACATCACGTTCAATTTCGTTTGTAATACGAACCACCTCTTCACTTCCAATTTTTTCCACAAAAATATTCATTCGGCTTTTCCATGGCATCATAAAAGCAAAGTACTCCCCGTTCGGAGAAAGGGTATAACCCGTCTTCTCCGGGTTCCGGAAAAAATCTTTCATAGGAATCAATTAATCGCCCTCAAGTTTTAGGTAAGCTAATTGAATAATTTCTTTAAAGATAAGAATTATATGTGAGAATATATAGTTTTACTCGTCAGAAAATGCACACTTTTTTACTTATAAACTAAGCATCTCTTTAAATTTTATTGCCTGACGCCTTGAAACTTCAACCTTATTTCCTCCTTTTAGTTTAACTAAAAGACCACCGTTGAGCCAGGGTTCAATGCTTTCAATCCACTTTAAATTTATTATATGTTTTCTGCTGGCACGGAAAAAAGTTTTGTTATCAAGTCTCTCATCAAGATAATTGAGAGTTCTTAGAATCAGTGGTTTATTGTCTTCGAAATAAAGTCTGACATAATTTCCTTCAGACTCCATTAAACGAATAGTGGAAAGTTTCACAAACCAGCATTTTTCCCCATCCTTTACGAATATCTGATCTTCCTCTCTAAGAACAGGTTGCTCTAAGGATGCAGCTGTATCTTTTTTATTCCTCTCAATTACCTTTTTAATTGTCTCTTCAAGACGCTTCGGTTCAATCGGCTTAAGCAGATAATCAAGTGCATTATATTCAAATGCCTTCAGAGCATATTCGTCATACGCAGTAGTAAAGATAACTGTGGGAACACTATCAAGTTCTTCGAGCAGCTCAAAGCCGTTTTTACCAGGCATTTGAATATCCAGAAATATAAGTTCCGGGCTTAGTTCGGTAATTTTACTTATTGCATCATCAACATTAACGGCTTCACCGACAATATTTATTTCTTTATGCGTTGACAAAAGTCTTTTTAATTCTACCCGAGCTAATCTTTCATCATCAATAATTATAGCTTTCATAAATTTGAGCCTCCGATTGGAATTACTAATTCAGTTATTACTTCATTTTCCGAAAAATTTCTGATAGAAAAAACAGCTTCTTCCCCATAAAGCAAGCTAAGTCGATGTTTTGTATTGCTGACACCGAAACCTTTTGTTTTCTGCAACGAATCGGGATCAATTTGTCCACTGTTCCTAATTTCAATTTTCAATTTTGAATCCTTTACTTTTGACGTAATAGCAACTATTCCTCCATCTCTTCTTTTTGATACACCGTGTTTAATTCCATTTTCAACCAAGGTTTGGATCATCATCGGCGGTATCTCAACATTCCTAGAAGCAGGATCAAGTTTAATCTTAAACTTTAATCTCTCTTCAAATCTTATAGTTTCAAGAGCAAGATAATCGGCCACGGTAAACATTTCATCCTCAAGCGAAACAGTTTCCATTCTTTCAATTCTCAATGAATACCTTAAAATATTCGATAGTTTCGTTACTGCAGTTTGCGCACTGTTAGGATCTTCCTGGATAAGCGCACGGATACTATTAAGTGCATTAAACATAAAATGCGGGTTCAGCTGTGATTTTAAAGTTTTCAATTCAAAATCTTTTACAGCGGCCTCCCAAATAAGAGATTCTATCTCCGCTTTCTTATAATTTTCAAAATAATGAACAGAGAAATAGATTAACCCCCAAACAAGAACCACCACACTAATATTAAAAGAACTGAAAATGAACCCGCCTACCCTGAGTCTTGAAACCGGGTAAAGACCGGAAAAAAAGTAGACTGAGTAAACAAGCAAAACGATTAGTGTTCCGATTATTACACTACTTATAAGAACGCGCGGAATTATCTGCTTTAGCGACAGAGTTAGCCAATCTTTTTTCCTGATAACGCTTCTATAGATGTGTGTTAAAGACACACCCGTAAAACCCAGGTAAAACGAGATTAGCAGCCTGCTCCAGTTAAATTCACTGAATGAAGCATAAATAGCAATATTAATAACTGTAAACAGAAGCCAGCCGCTTATCTGGCTCAGCCAATAAATTTTTTTTCTATTCATCAAATTCCGGTTTCCATTTTCAGTTAGAGAAACCCGCTCATTAGAGAATGGCACATTGCCAAATAAATCTGTATTGTTCTTTACCATCAAATATAATCGTATCTTCGCTTAATAAAAATTTCCCGATCTTTGTTAATTTTCCCTTCAAAGCCAGTGCCTCAAAAATGGAAACAAATAGTGTGCTAAATTACCGAATATGAGCTATGTAGGTGATTTTTTAGTTTTAATGGTTTTATAAAATGATAAGCGGGTGAATGAAAAGGTTAATAGCAGTATAATTTATTCTTCAAATAAATAAACCAATCTTGATTGCTAGTCAATAATGTAACAGGAATAAAAACTTCGATCCATTTGTATTAAAATTTAACAAGGTTATACCTTAATAATATTTTGCGTAATCGCTAAGAAGAGGTACAAAATTAACAAAAAAATAATTTGATCAGTTAAAAGAAGATTTTCTCAAGAATTATTTTACAAATTCCGAAGGCTTTTAGTTATAAAGTTATTATATCATTATAGATAATAAAAGCCATCAACAACAGAAGAAGAACAAAACCAACATTCTGTATTGCTATCTTTACTTTTATTGGAATTTCTCTTTTGAATATTGCTTCGATGATAATAATCAAAAGATGACCGCCATCAAGCACTGGAAAAGGAAGAATATTTATTATTGCAAGGCTAAGGCTTAGCAATGCAAGAAAATTCATAAATGTTGAAAAACCATTGTCAGCTGACTTTGCAGCGTACTTAGCAATCTTGACCGGCCCACCAAAAACTTTACCAAATGCAAGCTGGCCCTTAATAACTCTTCCCATCATAGTAACTGTCAAGTCAGTCACTCTTACGATATCAAGCCAGCCGTAATAAAATGATTCAAAGAATCCATATTTTTTGTAATCAATTTTGCCGAGGAAAACAGTACCAATTTGTACTCCTATCAATCCGTCGCTTCCTGGAGTAACTGCCAGATTCACTGTGTCTTTATCTCTTAGCACAGCCATCTGAATAGTATTATCTTTATACTTATGGATTAAATCAATTGCCTGCTCACCTGTGTAAACAGGTGTGTTATTCATATCTAATACAATATCGCCGCCCAGTATTCCTGCTTCTTTAGCGGGAGAATTTTCAAGCACTTCCGCAATACCTGCTTTTACTCCCGACGGATACAAAAAAGGTCTTCCATCTTTTGTATCCGGAACCTTGGAGCGCGGAATGTGCAGAGTTTTAACATGCCCTTTTCTTTCAATCTTTACATTAAGATCTTCGCCGAGAGTCGTCACTAATATTTCAGTATTTACATCTCCCCAATCATTTACTCTGTTTCCATTTACAGCTAAAATTTTATCGTTAGTATGAAACCCTAAAGAATCGGCAGTGGAATGAGGTGCAACAAAAGCTATAGTTGTCGTTTTTGTTACCTCTTTTCCGTGGAAAAAATTGCCTCCCCAAAATACAAACAAAGCCAAAAGCAAATTCATTAGTACACCAGCAGTGATAACTATCACTTTCTGGTAAACCGGCCTTGCTCTGAACTCATAAGGCTGAGGTTCCTTATCTGCGAATTCCGTGTCAAAACTCTCATCTACCATTCCGGCTATTTTTACATAACCACCAAGAGGCAACAGACTCAATCTGTAATCAGTGTGACCTCCACCATCAAAATCTTCGGGTAGATCTCCAAAGGTAAATCCATTAATTTTATTCCAACCGAACAATCTTTTTCCAAAACCTATTGCAAAAACATCAGCTCTCATTCTACAAGCCTTTGCTGCAATAAAGTGTCCAAATTCGTGGATAAACACTAGTATTCCAATTGTTATCGCAAAATAAATTACATATTCCATTAAGCGGATTTCTCCTGTTAAATTAAACTTGTTACAAAATCTCTGGTTTCTTTATCACATTCAAAAATTGTGTCGAGATCAGGTGACTTATGATTTTCAATTTTATTTAATGCTTTTTCGATTAATATTGGGATTTGTGAAAATTTTATTTTTCTATCTAAAAATTTATCTACAGCAATTTCATTTGCCGCATTCATAATGCAGGGAGTGGTTCCTCCTGCATCCATTGTTTCGAAAGCCATTCTCAAACATTCATATTTTTCAAAATCAGGTTCAAAGAAAGAAAGATTATTGATTTTTGGCAGATAGGTTCTTTCAAATTTATTTTCAAATCGCTCAGGATATGTTAGGGCATATTGAATAGGAAGTTTCATATCCGGAATTCCCATTTGTGCTTTTATTGAACCATCAACAAACTGCACCATTGAATGAACGATAGATTGCGGATGAATTACCACTTCAATCTTATTTTTAGATAACTCAAACAGCCAGTGAGCCTCAATAACTTCCAGACCCTTATTCATCATCGAAGCTGAATCGATTGTAATTTTACTTCCCATCTTCCAGTTAGGATGATTCAACGCTTCATCAACTGTAACATTTTCAAGTTCAGCTTTCTGTTTATTCAGAAATGGTCCGCCTGAAGCAGTAATGATTAATTTTTCTACTTCCTTTTTGTTTTCACCAACCAGACATTGATAAATCGCACTGTGCTCCGAATCAACAGGAATAAGCTCGGCTTTATATTTTTTACACAAATTAGTTACAAGTTCTCCGCCGACCACAAGCGTTTCTTTATTTGCAAGCGCTATTCTCTTCCCTCTTTTTATAGCCTCTGTGGTCGGTGCAAGACCAGCAAAGCCAACCATTGCGCCAATAAGAATATCGTAATCGCATTCAGCCGCAACTTTGCGTAATTCATCAATACCTGAAAGAACTTCACACCGGCCATTTAGCTTTTTTCTTAACTCTTCAGCAGGTTTTTCCTCTTTTACTACAACTACTGCTGGTTTAAATTCATTTATCTGAGGTTCGAGAAGGTCGATCCGGGAATTAACTGTAAGAGCTTCAATTTTAAATTTTTCCGGGTATTGCCTTATTACGTTCAGCGAGTTTACTCCAATTGAACCCGTCGAACCTAATATTAATATTTTCTTCATATCTTCAAATTAATTGATTTTAAAAGTACACAAGTGCACTTTCTTAATCAATGAAATAGGAGTGCCGGAAATGCCGTTTATAGCTTATTATCACCTTTTATTGAATATTTCATATTATTAAAATTCTTTTAAATTCAGCTAAGAAAATTCAAAGGTATCAACTAATGACAGACTTAAGTGTCTATTAAAATGTAAGCAATCAAAATATTTTGAGAAACACAAAAGATCATAAAATTGAATTTACCGTTGCATTCAATCATCTAAAAACAACTTTATTATTATTTGCGTAAAAATTTCAATTTCGGGGAATTCATTAACCTCAGGTCGATTCTTTTTGTACCCTTCTCTAATATTACCTTGTGCACACTTATCTTTATTTCGTATTTTTGCCTACCATGCTTAAGACATTATTAATAACGGCTTTTGCGAGTTTTCTCGTTTTAGCACAGCAACCAAACGGCTTTAATAGTAAATATGCTATCGCACAATCATACCTGCAAGGCGGACAGTATGAAGAAGCGGAACAGATCTTCAAGGAACTATATAAAAACCAGCCTGATAACTACCAGATTTTTAGCGGTCTCAATAATTCATATGTTCAATTAAAAAAATATGATTTATCTATCGACTTGATAGAAACCAGATTAAAAACTGATCCGCAGAATATAAATCTTTACGGACTTCTAGGTTCCACATATTACTTAATGGGAAACGATCAAAAAGCATTTAAAGTTTGGGACAATTCATTAGATAAAATTCCAAACAAAGTAACTGCATACAGGATGTTGGCAAATTATGCAATTGAAAGAAGAGCTTTCGATAAAGCAATTGAATATTTAAAGAAAGGGAAAGCCATATCAAAAACAAATAACTTCTTTTCCTACGATCTTGCTAATCTTTATTCACTAACGATGCAGTTTAAAAATGCTACTCAAGAATATTGTTCAATATTAGATAATAGCCCGGCACAATTAAGTTCCATTCAATCAAAAATTTTATCATTTGCTAATAAGCCGGGCGCGCTTGAACAGGCAATTGATGCTGTAAAAAGATATCATTCAGACAAAGTAGAATTTAAATATCTACTTGCTTCTTTATATAAAGGATCAAAAGAATATGATAAAGCCCATGATATTTATGAACAAATAGAATCAGTCCAGGATCACAAAGGTTATCTACTCCTTAATTTTGCAAATTTTCTTGCAGGAGAAAAGCAATACACAAAAGCAACTGAAATCTACAATGAAATTATTTCAAAATTTCCGACCTCACCCTTCATATCCAGCGTAAAACTTGGTTATGCTAAAACTCTTGAAGCTACACTGGACAATGACAGCCTTCTTAACTCAAATGCCTGGAAGCCATATTCAAAACCTAGGGTAATTAGTGACGAAAGGATAGGGAAAGTCGTAAATGCTTACTCAGAGATAACTAGGAAATATCCAAATTCAGAAGTTTCCAATGAAGCATTATTGAGAATTGCTAATATCCTCCTAAATAAAAAATTTGATCCTGAAGAAGCACAAAAATATTATCAAAAAATTATAATCTCCAAATCAACACCGTTAATTTTCAACGCTTATTTAGGACTTGGAAATATTGCTCTTCAATCTGGTAATCTTGATCAGGCTGTTTTAGAGTTTTCTAAAGTACTTGATAATAACAGAAGTCCACGTGATAAAAAGAACCTTGCAAAGCTAGAACTGGCAAAAATAAGTTTTTTTAAAAATGACTTTGAAAAATCAAAAGATATTCTTTCAGAAATAACAAATGATTTAGAAGATAATTCAGCTAACGATGCGCTTCAGCTCTCTCTATTATTAAGTACATCTAAAAATGATTCAGCAAATCTTACTGAATTTTCAAAGGCCGAGTTCTTTATTGAACAAATGAAATTTGACAGTGCTTCAACTATTTATAAAAAAATAGCAGATAACCCACGTGCCTTTTTATTGGGACAGTTCGCCGAAATTCGGAATGCAGAAATGGACCTTGCAATGGATAGCCTGGAAACCGCAATTACAAAATTTTCACAAATAGAAGATAAAGGAACAAAAAACATATTTGCAGATAAAGCATTATATTTGGAAGGTAAAACTTATCAGTTTGGTCTGAAAAATAAACAAAAAGCGATTGAGTCTTATGAAAATTTACTTGCTAAATTTCCAAACTCAATCTATCTTGATGAAGTAAGAAAGATAATTATTTCCTTAAAAAATAAGCTTAGTTAGGTAATTAATGAGCAGAAAACAAAACCAAAAAATTGTAAAATGTTCATTTTGTGGGCGTGATGGCAGTGAAGTCGGTAGTATGATTGCCGGGCCAGACGTTTACATTTGTGATATTTGTATAAGTAGCAGTGTAGATATTCTCAAAAATAATCTTGCAGCATATACAAATACAAAATCAAGGTTCTCTTATGACCACACACCGGAATCTATAAAAAAGACTCTGGACGAATATGTTGTCGGTCAGGAAAGAGCAAAGAAAACGCTCGCGGTTGCGGTTTATAATCATTATAAAAGGATCAACACACGTTCATCATTTTTTGAATTAGATGATGTCGAAATTGAAAAGAGTAACATCCTTTTAATAGGACCTACAGGGGTTGGTAAAACTCTACTTGCACAAACACTTGCAAAAATTCTGGATGTACCTTTCGCAATAGCAGATGCAACAACTCTCACTGAAGCAGGCTATGTTGGTGATGACGTAGAAACAGTACTTGTACATTTACTACAAGCCGCTGATTATAATCTTGAAAAAGCACAGAAAGGAATTGTATATATAGATGAGATTGATAAAATCGCACGTAAAGGCGAGAGCACTTCTATAACCAGAGATGTTTCGGGTGAAGGTGTTCAGCAAGCGTTGCTAAAAATACTCGAAGGAACAATTGCAGGTGTACCGCCAAAGGGGGGCAGAAAACATCCAGAACAAAGCCTGATAAATATTAATACAAAGAATATTTTATTTATAGTTGGTGGCGCTTTTGATGGAATTGATAAAATTATTGCAGCTAGAATAAACAAAAACAGAATGGGTTTTTCTTCCGATTTAAAAGCTAAAAACGACGATGAAGATGTCCTTCAATATATTCAACCGGAAGATTTACTGCGTTACGGTTTAATTCCAGAACTTATAGGAAGGATCCCTGTAGTTGCACCATTACAGGCACTCACTGAAGATGCTCTGAAAAGCATCCTCACTGAACCCAAAAATGCTATCCTAAAACAATTTAAGAAATTATTTATGATGGAAGGAGTTGAATTGGAATTTGATCCTTTTGCTACACAAACAATCGTCGAAAAGGCTATGATAAGAAAAACAGGTGCACGTGCATTAAGATCTATTGTTGAAGGATTTATGCTTGATATCATGTATGACCTGCCTAACAAAAATAAGGTTAACAAATGTATTATTACAAAAGATGTCATTGATTCCGGTAGGGAGCCAATTTACCTTGAAGCTGATAGAAAATCAGCATAATATTAATACCAAATAGATATGGATTTTAATTTAGGCGATCAAATGATCGCCTAAAATTTTTTCGAGTTTTCTTAATGTTAAAGAAATTTATTTTACTCATCATTCTCGCCACCAACATAATTTACGCGCAATCAAAGATCCTGATATATATGGACCTCAAACAAAGCGATCATTTAAAAGCGTACGGAATTACATACAATGCTTTGGTTGGTGGAGTAAAAGCAGACTGGCTGCTGAATTACAGGGGCGGTTCATTTATGATTGATTACACCGACAAGCTTGCAGCACAATGCAGAGTAGAAGGTGTTGCCTTTGACCTAGAGTCAGCTTCTGAGGCCGCTCAAATTTATTCAATCGTTCAAAGTGATAATAAAAATACAGATGTAGTTCGTCTAGAAAAAGCACCTGAAATTGCTGTGTTTGTTCCGCCCGGGTTCCAACCGTGGGATGATGCGGTAACAATGGTACTTGAATATGCAAATATTCCTTACACGAAAATCTGGAATGATGAAATACTTAAAGGTGATCTGGCTAAATACGACTGGCTTCATTTACATCACGAGGATTTCACAGGCCAGTATGGAAAGTTCTACGCAAGCTACAGCAATGCACAGTGGTACATAGATCAACAATTGGAATATGAACAGGATGCAAAGAAAAACGGTTTCAAAAAAGTTTCTGATATGATGAAGGCTGTTGCAGAAGATATAAAAAATTACGTAGGCAATGGGGGATTTCTTTTCGCAATGTGCTCAGCAACAGATTCCTACGATATTGCACTTTCTGCTCACAATGTTGATATATGCGATAAAATGTACGATGGCGACCCGCCTGATCCTGACGCTCAGGAAAAACTGGATTTCTCAAATACACTTGCATTTACAAACTTCAAGCTTGAAATGAATCCCTATGTTTACGAATACAGCAACATCGATGTACAGCCAGCTGAAATAGGAAATCCTCAAAATGATTATTTCACGCTTTTTGATTTTTCTGCCAAATATGATCCGGTTCCCACAATGCTGACTCAGGATCATGTAAATGTTATTCACGGATTTATGGGCCAAACCACAATGTTCCACCAGGAACAAATTAAAAAAACCGTTACTATCCTGGCAAAACGTGACGGTACAGATCAGGTTAAATATATTTATGGAACTTATGGACGCGGATTTTTTGCTTTTTACGGGGGACATGATCCTGAAGATTATCAACATTTAGTTGGCGATCCCCCGACTGACCTTTCTCTTTATAAAAACTCACCCGGCTATCGACTAATTTTGAACAATGTCCTTTTTCCCGCTGCAAAAAAGAAAAAACAAAAAACCTGAAACTATTTTTAATAAGTATTTAAAAATATTCGTTAACTTTAAGATCTGTATATTTATTAAATAAACTGCTTTTCAAAACTAAGGCTTAATATGAAAACTATTACGATAAAAAACACATGCGGGGAAATACCAATCGGAAAGGTTGTTTGTGTTGGAAGAAATTATGCAGAACACGCCCACGAACTCGGAAATGAAATACCGGAAAAACCTGTCGTATTTCTTAAACCGACTTCGGCTATTATTTATTCAGGTGGAAAAATAATTTATCCAAAATCTTCCGATGATATGCACCACGAAGTTGAATTAGTTCTATTAATTGGAAAGACAATTAAAGATGCAAATAGTAAAAAGGCTGAAGAAGCAATTTCGGGATATGGCGTTGGACTCGATATGACTTTGCGGGATATACAAAGTGATTTAAAAAAGAAAGGACACCCATGGACTATAGCAAAAGGTTTTGATACTTCTGCGGTAATTTCTGATTTCATCTTAAAAAAAGATTACAAGCTAACATTGGATGAAATAATTTCACTTTCAATTAATGGAATCACCAAACAAAAGGCAAAATTGAACACAATGATTTTCGCTCCATCTGAGATTGTTGAATATATCTCATCATTAATGACTCTTGAAGAAGGTGATCTGATTTACACAGGAACTCCAGCAGGAGTAGGCAAGGTTGAGAAAGGGGATAAAATATTTGCAGAAATCGAAGGAATTTCTTCACTTAAGTGTGAAGTCGGATAATCTATCTGTTAACATTTCCCAATGCTTTCTTAATCAGATCTTCCAGAGAGGTTTTTGGTTCGGCAGCGAGTACTTCTTTTATACTTTTTTCAGCTTGTTTTGAACTGTAGCCTAAAGTTATAAGAGCAGCGATTGCCTCATTTTTAAAGCTATAAGGGACTTTTTCCTTATCATCTTTTGCAACAGAATAAACTTTTGATTTTAATTCAAGCACCAGTCTTTCTGCTGTTTTTCTTCCAATTCCCTGTATTGAAACTATTCTTGAAATATCTCCTGAAATGATTGCTTGTTTTAATTCATCAACCTGAATACCGGATAAAACACCAAGTGCTAATTTTGGTCCAATCCCATTGACTGAAATCAGTAATTCAAATATTTCTTTTTCTGATTCAGAATAAAAGCCAAATAAAGAAATAGAATCTTCTTTTACGCTCGTATAAATAAATAATGAAGCAGATGATTTCTCGCTGATTTTTTCGAAAGTATTAATAGAAATATTAACTACGTATCCAACCCCGTTAATATCGAGAGTTATTCTGGTTGGTTTGGAAGAGATTATTTTACCGGATAAATATCCAATCATATTAAATTCTGATTATTAATTTATTACTCTTTCAGGATATGCTTTAATAAAAGATTTCCAATCTTTACTTTTTGTTGTAACTTTTTGAAGTCTGAAAGCATGACACAGAGCAATAGCGAGCGCATCAGTTTCATCAAATCTCATCTCTGTCTTTTTTATATCAAGTAATGACTTTATCATAAAACTCACCTGTTGTTTCGAAGCTGCTCCATTTCCAACAACAGATTTTTTTACTTCACGAGGAGAATATTCGCTTGTAGGAATTTTATTATGAATTGCTGCTAGAAGGGAGACACCACGGGCGTAACCTATCTTCATCGCTGACTGAACATTTTTGCCGTAAAAAGCCGTTTCAATAGCAAACTCATCCGGTTTATGGACCTTGATCAATTTATCCAGTTCAGAATAAATTATTTCAAGTTTTTCTGTAATGGTTTTATTTGCAGGAAGTTTTATTAATCCGTTTACAATTTTTGTAAATGAATTTTTGTGTGCTTTTATAATCCCGAAACCTGTATAATTTGTTCCGGGATCAACTCCAAGTATTATCATCTAATTTTTTTTAAAATGAAAGTCCTCTTTTAAACTTAACCTAATAATAAGGAATAAAAAATTATTTTAGTGATTCTTCATCAAAGTCTGCGTTTGTAAAAACGTTCTGAACATCATCGTTATCTTCCAAACTCTCTATTAGTTTTATCATAGTTTCTGCCGTTTCGCCACTAACATTTATTGTATTTTTAGCTATCCATTGCAATGCAGCATTTTCAATAGAAATTCCTTCATCAATAAGAGCTTTTCTCACGGGTTCAAAATTTTCAATTGATGTTTGTACCTCAAAAAATTCATCTTCAGTTTGTAAATCTTCAGCTCCCTCGTCAAGGACTATTTCAAGAATTTCTTCTTCCTTTTTCCCTTGTTTCTGAAGAGTGATTATCCCTTTTCTTTCAAACATCCACGCAACAGATCCTGTCTCACCTAAGTTTCCTCCTCCTTTCGAAAAGAGGTGGCGTACTTCTGCAACTGTTCTATTCTTGTTATCTGTAACAACCTCTACAAGCATTGCTACTCCACCGGGCCCATATCCTTCGTAAGTTAATTCAGAATAACTCTGACCTTCAAGTTCTCCAGTAGCTTTCTTAATTGCACGATCGATATTATCTGCAGGCATGTTGGCAGCCTTAGCATTATCGATTGCGAGTCTCAACCGGGGATTTCCCGCAGGATCACCTCCCTCTTCTCTTGCTGCAATTGTAATTTCCTTGATAAGCTTGGTAAACATCTTACCACGTTTGGCATCAATAGCCGCTTTCTTTCTCTTAGTTGTAGCCCACTTTGAATGACCCGACATTTTTTTGCTCCGGAATTAATTTTCTTTTACTTTTAAATCTTTAAATCTGAATTGTGGAAATGATCTTCCATCCCTGACTGTTTTATCAATTGAATAAACAACGTCTATTTGGTGATGATTATTTTTAATAAGATCATAATATTCCCCCATATTGAATCCGATTGCATCAAATACTTTATCAGATCCGTTTTGTTTTAAGCTGGTTAATAAGTGATTATTTCCGACAATTCTTGGTGTTCCCGAAATCTCCACACCTTCAGAGAGAAAGACAGGGCGCATATTTCCCGGACCAAACGGTGCAAACTGATCTATAATTCTCAAAAATTTAGGGGTTATTTCCGAAAATTTTAACTGTGAATCAATATTAATTTCCGGTGAAAGATCATCAAAAGACATTGATTCACTTACTACCTGACTAAATTTCTGTTTAAATTTGTCGAGTTTTTCAATTTCCACAGCCAAACCTGCAGCCGCTTTATGTCCACCAAAATGAATAAGAACATCTTTGCATTTTTCAAGCGCTTCATAAATATTGAAATTTGCAATGCTCCTTGCTGAACCTTTTGCGACCCCGTCAACGGTCGTAAGCATTACAGTAGGGCGATAATATTTTTCAACTAAACGAGAAGCAACTATACCGATTACGCCGGCATGCCAGCTTTCTTGGTGAAGTACTATCGGAATTTCAACATCCAAATCTAAAGAATTCTCTATAATATTTAATGCTTCATCCAGTGTGTCTTCATCGATTTTTCTGCGTTCATAATTTTCTGATTCAAGAATATTTGCAAATTCCTTTGCTTTACTTTTGTCCTTTGTAATAAATAATTCAACCGCCCGTTCTGCATCACCTAACCGACCCGCAGCATTAATTCTCGGCGCAATTGTAAAAACAACCTGGCCGGAACTTAAGCTTCCGGGACTCAGCTTACTGATTTCAATTAATGCCTCAATGCCCGGCCGTGGATTATTATTAATTAAATTCAAACCTTCCTTAACAAGCACCCTGTTTTCATCAATCAAAGGAACTATATCAGCAGCACCTGCAAGTGCAACAAGGTCAAGATATTGAAGCGGCAAATCCCGTTTGCCAATTCTTTCGGAAACTCCCTGAGCAAGTTTAAAAGCCACTCCGGCTCCGGAAAGATATTTAAATGGATAATTGCAGTTTGGTTTTAATGGGTCAAGAACTGCAAATGCTTTCGGTATTTGTTCTTTTGGTTGATGATGATCGCAAATAATTAAATCAATACCGAGCTCATTTGCATATTCCACTTCTTCAACTGCAGTAATTCCGCAGTCGACTGAAATAAGTAAAGAAACATTTCTCGATTTTACGTAATCAATTCCAGACAGTGATATTCCATAACCTTCAGTTAATCTTTTAGGAATATAGTATTCAACATTAGCTCCGAGCTCTTTCAAAAACATATACATAAGTGCAGTCGAACACGTCCCATCTACATCGTAGTCTCCGTATATACATATTGACTGATTTTCTGTAAGCGCTTTAATGACCCGGGTTGTTGCATTTTCCATTCCGTCCATAAGAAAAGGATCATATATAGAATCGATTGTCGGTCGGAAAAAGAATTTGGATTCTGAAAAATTATTAATATTGCGGTGGATTAATAATCTGGCAAGAACTTCGGAAAAATTAAGTGAATCGGCTAAAGATTTTACTGCATATTCGTCGGTAATCTCTTTAATCTTCCAACGTTTTTCCAACATATGATTATCCCTCAAAGATACCCGCTTATATTTAATAAGCAAGCCTACCTTTCGGTAAGCAGGGTTGTAAGAACAAAATAAACATCCGGATCCTATAAGCCGAATTCTGTTCCCCAAATTTAATCAGGGCGGCAATTATTTATCTCGTCCCAATGTTACCATAGGGATCCAGCAGTCTACCCGAAAGTCCTGTCCGAAGACATAAAGCGAACAACTTTAATCCAGCAAATGCCGGAAAGACCTTCTTATTTGACCTTGCTTCGAGTGGGGTTTGCCGTGCCTCTGATATTACTATCAGAGCGGTAGGCTCTTACCCTGCCTTTTCACCTTTACCCCGACTGATCGGGGAAGTTTATTTTCTGTGGCACTTTCCCGTGTTATCGGTATCACTGTCGTGGGGCAGCTTTTCCAATAACAGCCGGGTGTTACCCGGCACTCTGTTCTATGAAGTTCGGACTTTCCTCCTCCCAATAAAATCGGGAAGCAATTGCCCGGATCAGGGCGTTTATTTTATCTTAAAAATAAAATTGTGTTTCCCATACACAATTTTTGTCAATTACTTTTTTTATTAAGATCTGAGCTCAATTACCAGCTTTTCGATATACTAATTAGAAAAATTTACTCAAAAAAACTTTTACCAATCATAAAATCACGAACACATACCTCTTTCCACAAAAGAAAATAACACTGAAACAAATATAATAATTTAATTGCCTCAAAGCATTCTAAATTGGTTTTTTGCCACAGTAAATTATAAAATATAAGGTTATTGTATAGCTATAAGCTCCTAAGTTATAAGAACTTATATGTGTACGAAAAAGGCGTTCTAAAGCTACCCTGCAGTAACTGACTCCGATACTTCAATTGAAACAAGAATTCTTCCGCAATATTCACAAAAGAAAAGCTTATTATTTCTCCTGATTTCAAGCTGTCTTTGTGGAGGCACTATATTGTGACAACCTGAACAAGCTGATCTTTTTATTGTTGCAACAGCCATACCTTTCTTAGCTTTCCTGATTCTCATATAAGCAGCATGATCAGCCTTTTTGGTTTGAGCTTCAACTTCCTTTCTCTTTTCCCTGAGCTTGGCTTCTTCTTTCTCATTGGCTTTAATGATGACTTTCAGATCTGCCTGTTTTACTTTAAGCTCTTCATTCAACTCATCAAGCTGGGGTTTAACTGCCTCAATATCATCCGTCAGACTTTTACTCAGATCAGCAAGAGCATCATTTTCAGCTTCAAGTTTACTAACCAGTTCTTCAGTATGATCAATTTCTTTTGTAAGTGCATCGTATTCTTTATTATTTCTCACCTGGTAAAGCTGAGCCTTAAATTTTTTCTGATTCTCCTTTAACTTTTTTATTTCATTGTCATTTTCTTTTCGTTTCTTGAGTGAATCTTTTTGTTCAGCTTCCTTGTTCACTATATCTTCTTTAATTGCATTGATCTTTTCCTCAAGGACCTGAACTGAATTGGGAAGATCGCCTCTCAACTCTTCCAGCTCATCGAGCTGATCATCAATACTCTGCAACTCAAAAAGAGTTTTTAATCTGTCGAGCAATTTATTTCTCCTTATTTAATTGTTATAAAATAAAATGGGGTTTGTTGACCCACTGAATTTAAAAATCTTTATTCCTGATTTACCGGCGGTAAAATTTTTTAATCTTTTTTCTACTTCATCCAAAGAATGTATTTCAGTTTCATAATGCCCTGCATCAATTAGTAATATTTGATCTTTGGCATCATGAAAAGCATGATATTTTATATCTGCAGTAATGTATGCGTCCGCTCCTTCGCTTATAGCAATACTTATCATATCTGAGCCACTGCCACCGCAAACCGCCACTTTTTTAATTTTAGATTTTTTACCCTCTGTGAATCTGAAATTATATGCGTTAACAGAATTAGCAACGTACTTTAAAAATGTCTTTTGATCCATTGCCTCTTTTAACTCACCTATAGCTCCTGCGCCAGTATTTGTCCCTGAGTTTGAAAGGGTATAAATATCATAAGCCGGTTCTTCGTAAGGATGAATTTGCAACATTGCTGAAATTACATTTTCCAAATCGTAAGAATTCACCAAAACTTCAAGTCTTACTTCTTCAACTTTTTCAGCTTTATTTTTTTCTCCCGCCGCAGGATTTGATTTTGGAGAACCAAGGAAAGTCCCTTCTCCCTTCAATCTGAAACTGCATTGTGAATATTCGCCTATATTGCCGCCGCCTGCATTAAAAATTGCATCAGAAACTTTTTGCAGTGAAGATTCAGGTACAAATACAGCTAACTTAAATTGATTTGATGGAAGGTCAGCTAAGAATTTTATGTTTTGGAGTTTTAATTTTTTGGCCAGTTCGAAACTAACGCCGTCTTTGGTAAAGTCGAGGTTAGTATGGGCGGAATAAAGTGTTATATCATTTTTTATTAGCTTTTCAATTATCGCGGAATCTTTATTTCGCCCTACATCTATTTTTTTTAGAGGATGAAAGATCAACGGATGATGACTGATTATTAAATTACATTTCTTTTTTATCGCTTGCTCAATAACCTGCATATCTACTTCAAGACAAAGAATTATATTTTCCACTTTCCGGTTGGCTGATCCGACCTGCAGACCTATATTATCATTTTTCCACGCTATTTCTTTCGGTGCCCAGCTTTCCAAATATTTAAATATTTCGTTACACGTCATATCAAAAAAAAATGCACTTTCGAGTTGAAGTGCATTTTTAATTCCGGCTCCCAATTTTAACCGTTAAGTAACGGCTTACATCATCAAAGTATTTCAATTTTTTAGTCTTTTTTATCATGTTTCGCGAACTTCTAATATATATCTTTCCGTTCTTTTTTGCAAGAATAGGCTCTATGTTATTAAACAAAAGCCCGTTTAATTAGGTTCCTGCCAGTTTCCATCCTCTTTTATTATATCAATCAGCGAATTTACTGCATTTTCGGTCGGTACATTTCTGCGAACTATATCTTTGCCCCTATAAAGCGTTATTTTGCCCGTTCCTGAGCCTACGTACCCGTAATCAGCATCAGCCATTTCACCCGGTCCATTTACAATACAGCCCATTATGGCGATTTTTACACCTTTCAGGTGCTCAGTTCTTTTTCTGATCATTTCCGTAGTATCCTGCAGGTCAAACAGGGTTCTACCGCAGGAAGGACAAGCAATATACTCAGTTTTTGAAATTCTAACACGTGCGGCCTGCAAAATCCCAAATAAAGTCCTGTTTATCACTTTTTCCTTCATTTCGTGCTTCTGCACAAAGGTTCTCACATATTCCTTTTTAGCGTGTTCATTTGAATTCTTGCCATCTTCAGAGATGTCTTTGACTTTAGCCCAAATACCATCTCCAAATCCGTCGATTAAAAGCGATCCAAAATCAGTGGAGGAATAAAGTCTGAGCTCATCCAGGTTCAAATTCTGATAACTCCTTTTCACAATAACCGGATTCTCAACCTTGTTTAATAGTAAATCGAAAAATATTCTCCTCTGCTCGGCAACACCATGAATGTTAGATGTTTCAAGAACTACGACTACTGTTTTATCGTGTTTAATTTTATCGAGTGCATCCGGGATAAAAGAATCAATATCCCCGGTAACGAAATTTAATTCCTCTGCTTTTGTATTTGAATTTAAATATTGTGCAACATTCATTAGTGGAAAGCCTTTTGATTTGTTTTCAGGTTTTATCCAGAAATCAAAATCATAAACAGCCTTGAGTCCGCTCGGAATATCAAAAGGAATATCTTCGCTTCCCAGGTACAAAACATCTGCAGCTAAATCATTCATATTCCATTTATCGGTTTCAGCATTGTAGAAATATCCGATGTCATTTAAATCATTTTGCGTAATTATCTTTCTCTTACTAAAATCCGCAACAACTC
>Ga0315540_10000092_pt1 | contig 44237 bp, 37 predicted proteins | sample SalMarSW160110MG_FD_203677 | JGI IMG/M metagenome (GOLD analysis project Ga0315540, IMG submission 203677) | Salt marsh sediment microbial communities from the Plum Island Ecosystem LTER, Massachusetts, United States - Salt Marsh Sediment SW1601-10 ...
AATGGATTAACGTTCGCTACTTGCTGTACCCAGCTCGGTAGTAACCCTATTGGCATTACGGATGCAGAAAGGAATAACAACGGAAAAGTGGTAAGTAACCCCACAGAAAGAGTTGTCTCTGCGTTCTTTGTGTTTAGAGCTACAAACAGAGATATGCCTGACCAAGCAATTCCGAACAAGGCAGCTAAGATGAAAATAACGATTGCACCCAAAACGCCGGAAGCTATGTTCACCCCCAAAACTAGGCCTATAAGTAATATTATAGCAACCTGGATGACCGTGGTAAGGGCACTGCTGAATAGTCTGCCGAACAAGATGGAGGATTTGTTGATTGGGGCCACTCTCATTTTGTCCATGAATCCGCTGTCAAAGTCGTTGACTAAGCCGATTCCGGTGTTAAGCGCTGAGGAGGCTATGGTTTGTATAATGACAGCGGCAGTGAAGAATGTGATGTAGCTGCTAGTGCCGGTGAGCAACTGGAATGAAGGTATGTTTCCTATTGCTGAGAAGGCTTGGGTAAAAAGCAGGAACCACACCAAAGGTTGAATAAGATTGAAAAAGATCAAAATAGGTTGGCGGAGTAGTTTTTTGTTCCAACGGGAGAAAATCGCAACGACTTCCGATACCATATCCATCATATTCATCTTCTCCTTCTTCCCCATCCACCTGTTTTTTGCTTGCGTTCCACTACATTGAGGGTTTTTCCTGTAAGCTTTAAGAAGACTTCATCAAGAGTGGGAGCTGAAAGGTTGAGTTGTTCCACGTTTATTCCGGCTCCATCCAAAGCTCTTACTACCTGTGTGACTATGGCGGAGCCGTTTTTGGTCATTATTGTTAAACTATTTTCAGCAACTACCCCGTCTCCACATTTACCAACAGCTTCGATTCCCTGCAACTTGGACATTAAGTCTTTGGCTTTCTCACAGCCCTTATGATCATCTATTTTGAAACGGAGAGTGATCTTGTCTGCTCCTACCTGTGCTTTGAGTTCGGCGGGTGTGCCTTCGGCTACGATTTTTCCTTGGTCTACAATGCATAATCTATTCGCTAAGCGATCTGCCTCTTCCATGTATTGTGTTGTTAGAAATATTGTCATCCCTTCGCGGTTCAGTTTGATTATGTACTCCCAGATATCTTGTCTACTCTGAGGATCTAACCCTGTTGTTGGCTCATCTAAGAACAGGATTTTTGGATCTGAAACTAATGATGAGGCTAAGTCTAGTCGTTTTCTCATGCCTCCCGAAAACGTTTTCAATCGTCTATCGGCAGCCTCAAAGAGACGAATTGTTTGGAGAAGCTCGCTTACCTTGGTTTTTGCTTTTTCTTTTGGAATGTGGTGGAAGCTGCATTGAAGCATAAGGTTCTCCCGTGCGGTGAGGTCGTCATCCACTCCCACTTCCTGTGAGGAGTAACCGATTATTCGCCTCACTTTTACCTGGTCAGCATCAATGTCAAGTCCATCGATAGTGGCTTTTCCAGAGGTTTTTTCTAATAATGTTGTGAGGATTTTGATCGTCGTGCTTTTGCCTGCGCCGTTTGGGCCCAAGAAACCAAAAATCTCTCCTTTCTTAACATTAAACGATATGCCGTCTACAGCAATTACATTTTTTCCATAAGTTTTATGCAGGTCATCGACAACTGCTATGTCTTCCACTATTATATCCACCAATGAACAAAATAACAATAAAAAAAGAAGGTATTTTTGCTTTGCTCTACGTTGGCAACAATACTTTGTCGATTACGTGTATTACTCCGTTATCCGTAGTTATGTCCGCTTTTACTATGTCAGCGTCGTTTATCTTTACATTCTTGTGAAGATGCCATTTAACAGCGTCAACTTTTAGGTCTTGACCTTGGAGTGTTGTTATGTTTTTGTGCTGTACCACGTCTGCCGCAGGTACCGCTCCCTCAACGACATGATATTTTAGAATTGCTGTGAGTTTAGGGATGTCTTTTAGTAATCCTTCAACTGTACCTTTGGGTAATTTTGCGAATGCTTCGTCTGTGGGTGCAAAAACCGTGAATGGACCTTTGCTTTTTAATGTGTCAACTAATTTTGCTGCCGTTACAGCTGCTACGAGTTTTTTAAAATTACCTGCCGCTACTGCGGTATCAACTATATCTGCCATAAAAAATTTCATCTCCTATTTGGGTAAATTAAGAGGCTTTTGACTCTATTTAAAAACTTGTGATTGTGCCTTCACAGCAACAAATGTTAATCCTTTCGGATCCCAAACCTGATGGTCAATTGTTTTTGTGAAGTCACGGTATTCTGGTTCAGGGTTACAGATCGTTTTTCTTCTGTAACACATGAGTTTAGTTCTAAACAATTTTCTTAATTACCCCCTTGGCCTAACCAACCCAGATCGCAAACGTGCATGAATCTGCCACCATAAATTTTATATCTTGGCTTGACGGTGAAACAAGAGATGTGATTTAAATGGGGTATTGCTTTATTCAACCGCTTCCCTAAAACCATTGAATTTTTAGACACCACCCTTCGCGATGGTGAACAAACACCCGGAGTTTCTCTTGTTCCAGAAAACAAACTTCGCATAGCACAACGTCTAGACGACCTAGGTGTAGATGTGATTGAGGCGGGGTTTGCCGCGGTTTCTGAAGGTGAAATGGAATCCGTCAAACTCGTAGCCAAACAAGGTCTAAGGGCGCAAGTTAGCAGCGCAGCTAGAGGAACAAAAAACGACATAGACGCTGTTTTGAAGAGTGACGCATCCACCATAAGTATGATCATACCTACTTCAGATTTGCATATTGAATGTAAGCTGAAAAAGACTCGTGAACAGATTCTTAAAGCAACAGAGGACTGTGTGACTTACGCGAAAGAACACGGTTTGATAGTGGAGTTGTTGGCTGAGGATGCAACACGCTCAAATTTTGATTATCTTGTCCAGGTCTTTCAGAAAGCTGTCGTTTGTGGAGTTGACAGAGTTGTCCCATGTGACACTGTGGGTATTTTAACTCCTGAAAGAACAGTAGAGTATTTCTTAAAACTAAAAGAAAACATAAAAGTCCCAGTGGGCGTACATTGCCACAACGACTTTGGAATGGCTGTAGCCAATTCAGTTGCTGCTTTGGGTGTTGGAGCAGAAGAAGTTCATGCAACCATAAACGGTTTAGGTGAACGTGCAGGCAACGCAGCACTAGAAGAAGTCGTAATCACTCTCAAATCACTCTACAAATTGGACTTAAAAATAAAAACTGAGCTATTATATGGCACCTCGCAGCTGGTTTCAAGGTTAACTGGCATACATGTACAACCAAACAAAGCCATAGTCGGCGAAAACGCCTTCACACATGAGTCAGGCATCCACACTCAAGGTTTGCTCTCTAACCCGTTGACTTATGAGCCAATCGCTCCTGAACTAGTCGGTTGCACCCGCCGTATATCCGCAGGAAAACACTCAGGTTCGCACGCAATACGCGCTAACCTCGAATATATGGGATTAAAACCTAGTGAGGAGCAGTTCAAAGAAATTTTTCAAAGAGTTAAAGAACTGGGTGATAAAGGCAAAACTGTGATGGATGCGGACGTGCTGGCTATTGCCGAAACCGTTATGGGCTTAAGCGCAGTTAAACCGATTCAACTGCAGGAAATGACCTTTGTGGGAGGAAACAAAGTCACCGCAACTGCTTCAGTACGTCTTAACGTAAATGGTAAAGATGTTTGGGGGACAGCAGTCGGAGTTGGACCTGTCGATGCAGCCATAAACGCCGTCAAAGACGCAATTAAAGAAACAGAACCGATAACGCTAGAACAATACAACGTCAAAGCTATAACAGGTGGAACAGATGCAATGGTTGAAGTGGTTGTTCACATGCGAAAAGGCAACCGAAGGGTCACTGCCTTGGGCGTCCGCGAAGACATCGTGAAAGCCAGCATGGACGCAGTAATAAGCGGCATGAACGTACTCACAACTGATTACAACCATAATAACAGCACTGAAGTCAATATTAGAACTAGAAACGCTTCATGATTCTAAATTCATCGCTTTGATTGAACTGTAAAATCAGGTCAAAAGTTATACTTTAATCTTGATTGTTGTTTACAGATTGCTGCGTATTATTTTAGCAAACACCACAAACTTTTTATTTTCTCAGGGATGTAACTTTAAAAGTACGCGGAGTTTAAAGAGGCATGAATATGAGGGATCGTCACCTCGATAGCTGGGATCGTCGGGTACAAATTCTCTGATGCATCCAGGTTAACCTCTAAAAAAGCCACGGAAAAATTCTCGCACACAATTTTTCTAGACGCGAGTATAAACAATTCAAAATACAGGAGAGAAAACTGAAAATGACAAAAATGTCTGGTGCACAAGCACTCTTAGAATCCCTTGAAAGACAAAAAGTTGATACAATCTTTGGCATCTTAGGTGGAGCCATACTTCCAGTATACGATGAATTATGTGGTAACAAGAAAATTCGCCACATCCTTGCTCGACACGAACAATGCGCTGCCCATGAAGCTGAAGGGTATGCAAGAGCCAGCGGACGCGCAGGCGTTTGCATGGCAACTAGTGGTCCAGGAGCCACCAACTTAGTAACAGGCATAGCAAATGCATATATGGACTCTTCCCCGATAATCGCTTTGACGGGTCAAGTTCCCAGCTCAGGCGCAAACACTAGCTACATGATTGGCAGAGATGCCTTCCAAGAATCTGATATCATCGGCATTGTTACCGCCGTTACTAAATATAGTTATCAGCCCCGAAGCGTAGGGGAAATTCCAGTTATGGTTAATAACGCTTTCCACTTGGCCACCACGGGTAGACCTGGCCCAGTTCTTATTGACTTGCCGAAAAATGTTCAAGCTGGAATCGCTGATATTGAATTGACCGATAAAATCGATTTACGAGGTTACAAATTAATTACCCAACCCAGCCCCAGCAGGATAAGCAAAGCTGCCGAATTGTTAGCTAAAGCTGAACGTCCAATCATTTTAGCAGGAGGCGGAGCGATAATTTCGGGTGCATCTAACGAAATAGTTGCAATGTCGGATCTTCTCATGGCACCTGTGGCCACCACCTTCATGGGTAAAGGTGCTTTCCCAGAAACTCATCCGTTATCGTTGGGAAGCATCGGCATGCACGGAAACCCAGCAGCAAATAAATTGATGGGCGAAGCAGACCTGATGTTGGCTATCGGCACGAGATTCTCTGATCGTGCAACTGCTAACCTTGATTCATTCGCGCACAACGCAAAGAAAATCCAAATCGACATAGATAACGCTGAAATCAACAAAAACATAGAAGTGGACTTAGCTATCGTCGCAGACGCCAAAATAGCAATGAAGATGCTATTAGCAGCATTAAATGAGAAACTGAAAAAAGGCGAAGCCACTGCATGGACTAAACGAGCCAAAGAAGCAAGAGAGCAATTAAGTCCATTAATCAAAGACTTGCCGCGCGATCTGGTGCCTAAATCATTGCTAAGCGAGTTACGCAAGTTGCTGCCGGAAAACGCAATTATCACCACTGAAGTGGGACAAAACCAAATGTGGTCTGCTCTGTATTTCCAGAGCTTGATGCCGAGAACCTTCATCAGTTCAGGTGGACTTGGAACCATGGGATTTGGTTTTCCTGCAGCTATCGGAGCTAAAGTGGCGTGCCCAGATCGAGTCGTCGTCGACATTGCAGGAGACGGCAGCTTCATAATGTCGGAACAAGAGTTAGCATGCAGCGTCAGCGAAAACATCCCTGTGATAGTCATAGTGTTAAACAACTCTGTTTTAGGTATGGTGGCACAGTGGCAACGAATGCTATATAATCGTCGCTACATGGCAGTTAATTTGGGCAAAACACCTGACTTTGTCAAGTTGGCAGAAGCTTACGGAGCACAGGGCATACGTGTAACTTCAATCGAGGAGTTCCACAAAGCAGTTAAGACTGCACTAGCCAATAATGTTACAACGGTAATTGACGTACCCATTGGCTCCGAGAACGATGTCGTTCCCTTTGTTCCTCCGGGCTGCGGATTACCCCAACAGAAAGGTGACTACTAATGGAAACCGGAAAAACCAAAGTTATCTCTGTTCTGGTTGAAAACAAACCAGGAGTCCTCCACACAATAGCCAACCTGTTTCGACGCCGAAACTTTAACATCGAATCCATCACCGTCGGTCCCACCCAACAAAAAGAAATTGCACGGATGACAATAACCGTTAACGAAGACGAAAAAACCATCGATCAAGTAGTCAAACAAGTAGCCAAACAAATTGATGTCTTAACAGTTGACGAACTTTCGCAAGGCAGCTTTGTTATGCGTGAACTAGCACTGATAAAAGTTAACGTTGCATCTAGCAAAGAACGTAGCGACATAATAAACTGCGTCGAAGTTTTTCGGGGCAGAATCATCGACGTCTCAACAGACAGCTTAACAGTTGAAATCACGGGAACCCCCGACAAAATCGACGCAATCCTCAATCTCATGAAAACTTATGGAATCATTGAACTAGCACGGACAGGCATAACAGCACTTGCACGGGGCGCAAAATCGATAAAAATCGACGAATAAACCGTATCAATCAAGTGGAAATACTTAATTCCCTGTTCTTTTAAAATCCCCTTTTATTCAACTCCATTTAAGCTAATTCAAAAGGCAAGGCAAAAATGATGAATATTACAGAAAAAATCTTAGCTAAAGGCGCAGGCAAAAAAAACGTGCATCCAGGCGAAATCATCGACACTAACGTCGACATGGTTATGGTACACGACTTAACTGGACCCTTAGCGGTTGAAGCCTTCAAAAAAATAGGCACCCCAAAAGTGTGGGATAACAAAAAAGTAGTTGCAATTCTGGACCATCAAGTCCCTGCCGAATCCGTCAAAGCAGCGGAACTGCACAAGACCATGCGACAATTTGCAAAAGACCAAAACATTACCTTCTACGATGTAGGCAGAGGCGGAATCTGTCATCAAGTAATGCCCGAAAAAGGACACGTAATTCCAGGAAATGTTATTGTTGGCGCAGACAGCCACACCTGCACATATGGAGCATTCGGAGCCTTTGCAACAGGTATCGGCTCAACCGAAGCAGCAGCAGTGTTTGCAACAGGCAAAATCTGGTTCAAAGTGCCACCAACAATAAAAATAAACGTAAATGGCAATTTCTCCAAATATGTCACAGCAAAAGATCTAATATTGTCAATCATTGGCAAACTGAGGGTAGACGGTGCCATTTACAAAGCTGTAGAATTCACAGGACCAACCATCCAAAACATGAGCATAGCTGGAAGAATGACAGTATGCAACATGGCGGTTGAAATGGGAGCCAAAAACGGCATAATCGCACCCGACGAAACCACACACAAATTCCTATCAAGCCGAGCAAAGAAATTACCAGACTTCAACACTCTTCAAAGCGACAAAGACGCTAAGTACGAACGCAACATCGAATTCGACGTTTCAAAAATGCCATCCCAAGTCGCCTGTCCATCATCTGTAGACAACGTGAAACCTGTCTCAGAAATCGGAACTGTCCCAATCGAGCAAGCTTTTATCGGATCATGCACCAACGGCAGATTGGAAGACCTGCAAATCGCAGCTCAGGTACTTAAGGATAGAAAAGTCAAAGATGGCGTCCGAGCATTAATCATCCCTGCATCTCAGGAGGTTTACCGTCAAGCAATGCAAGAAGGCTTATTGGAAATCTTTACAGACGCAGGCGCAATCGTATGCGGCTCTGCGTGTGGACCATGTTTAGGCGGCCACATCGGCTTATTGGCAGCGGGTGAAACATGTGTCAGTTCATCTAATCGCAACTTTATAGGCAGAATGGGCAGCACCCAAGCAAATGTTTACTTGGCGTCACCTGCCACAGTTGCAGCATCCGCCGTTACAGGAAAAATCACCGATCCAGCTACCTTGGAGGCAAAACCATGATGAACAGCAAAATTAAAGCAAAAGCAATAGTTTTTAGCAATAACATCGACACCGACGTCATCCTACCAGGCAAATATCTAATCTTAGTTGACCCAAAAGAGCTGGGCAAACATGCCTTGGAAAGTTTAGACACCGAATTTGTAGCGAAAGCCAAAGGCGGAATCATTCTGGTCGGAGGCAAGAACTTCGGATGCGGATCTAGCAGAGAACAAGCCCCCATAGCCCTGAAATACTCAGGCGTAAAATGCGTTATCGCCGAATCCTTTGCAAGAATATTTTTCCGCAACTCGATCAACATAGGTTTACCTGTAATCGAATGCAAAGGCATATCAGAGGCGGTTAAGACAGGCGACGAAATAGCCGTAGACTTTGAAACTGGCAAAATCGAGAACAATATAAACAGCAAAAAATTCCAAGTGGAAAAATTACCTCCCTTCATAATGCAAATCCTAACGGACGGCGGTCTAATTGAAAACTTACGGAGAAAAATGAAAAAATGACAGAATACAAAATATCCTTAATTCAAGGCGATGGTATCGGACCCGAATTATCCGAAGCCACACTAAAAGTTCTTGAAGCGGCAGAGAAAAAATTCGAATTAAAATTCAAAATTATTGATGCCCCAGCAGGTGACATAGCCCTTGAAACATTTGGCGCCGCGTTACCAGCGAACACTGTGGAAAAAATCAAGGACTCCCACGCCTGCCTTAAAGGTCCAGTCGGTGAGTCCGCAGCAGATGTCATAGTAAAACTACGTTGCATGTTTGATCTTTATGCAAACCTGCGTCCATTGAAAGCTTTCCCAGCAGTTCCTGTTGCCCGTTCAGACATCGACATGTTCTTTGTTCGTGAAAACACTGAAGATGTCTACAAAGGATTAGAATTCACCATAGGCAACGATACCACACTCTGCTTGCGTGTTATCACACGCAAAAACAGCGAACGCATCGCCAAAAAAGCATTCGAAATCGCACGCCTAAGAAACGGCAAAAAGAAAGTCACAGCAATCCACAAGGCAAACGTTATGCGCGTCACTGACGGCTTATTTGCAAGCGTTTGCAGGGAAGTATCCAAAAGCTACCCAGACATCGCCTTCAACGAACTCTATGTTGATGCAGCTTCAATGCGTCTGATAAAAGAACCCCAAATCTTCGACGTTCTTTGCACATGCAATATGTTCGGTGACATTCTCAGTGACGAGGCAGCACAATTGATCGGCGGTTTGGGTATGGCTCCAGGCGCAAACATCGGCGACAACTTTGGCTTATTCGAACCCATACATGGTTCCGCACCTAACCGTGCAGGCAAACACACCGCAAACCCAATTAGCATGATTTTATCAGCAAAAATGATGCTGGATTGGCTGGGCGAAAAGTACGGAGACAAGAAATGCTTACAAGCAGGTGCAGCCATAGAAAAAGGAGTAGTGTACGCTTTGCGCAACGGCCAATCTGTTCCAGACTGCGGAGGCAAAACCACAACCGTGGGAATGGCAGAAGCCATTGCTGCAGCCTTAACAGAAAAAAGTGGCTAAAATGACTCCAGACAGAACACAAAGAACTATTCGTATTTTAGATACCACCTTAAGAGACGGGGAACAAACCCCCGGAGTTTCTTTAACTGCCGATGATAAAATTGAGATAGCGCGTCAACTAAGCATGCTTGGCGTTGATGTTATTGAAGCCGGTTTTCCAAGTTCTTCAGATGGCGAGCGAAAAGTGGTTAAAGAAATCGCTGAACTGGGTTTGTCCTCGGAAATATGCGCTTTGTCAAGGGCAACTAAAGGAGACATCGACGCAGCGCTGAGTTGCGACGTTGACTTAATTCACGTTTTCATCCCAACCTCCCTTGTACAAATGAAACATGCCGTGAATTTAACTGAGGAACAAGTGTTGGCTTCGGCAGTCGAATCCATACAGTACGTAAAGAAGCACGGCATTAAATGTGAGTTTTCACCAATGGATGCTACACGCAGCGAACTGCCTTTCTTGAAAAAAATATGCAAAGCTGCACAAGATGCAGGCATGGACACCTTAAACGTCCCCGATACCGTGGGAATAATGATCCCCAAGACAACTGCCAAACTAATCGAAGACTTAAAAACCGTTGTTACCGTTCCGATAAGCATCCATTGCCATGACGACTTCGGCCTAGCAGTTGCAAATAGTTTAGCTGCAGTTGAAGCAGGCGCAACCCAAGTGCACGTTGCCGTCAACGGACTGGGAGAACGGGCAGGAAATACAGCACTTGAAGAAGTCGTAACCGCGTTACACGTAATCTACAAGTATAAAACCGGAATCAACACAAGACTACTCTACAGCACCAGCCGAATGGTAGCTGCCTTAACAGGTATTAAAGTGCAAGCCAACAAAGCCATCGTGGGAGAAAACGCGTTTGCCCACGAATCAGGCATTCACACCCGCGGCGTTACCGAACAACCCCTTACCTTCGAACCTATCAGCCCCGAACTTGTCGGGCGCACACGCAAACTAGTCGCTGGTAAATTGGCAGGAACAAGGGGAATCAAAGCAGAACTGGAAGAAATTGGCATCCACCCAACTGAAGAGCAACTAAAAGAAATCGTGCAACGGGTTAAAGAACTTGGTGACAAAGGCAAAATGGTCACTGACGCCGACTTGATAGCGTTGACTTCTGCTGTAATAGGTGAAGTAGTTGGAGAAGAAAAAATCGTTGACTTATGCGACATGGCTGTAGTAACCGGCATTAAAGTCATTCCAACAGCCTCAGTACGTTTAACGTTAGATGGTAAAGAGTATATTGCTGCTGAAACAGGCGTTGGCCCAGTTGATGCAGTTCTCAAAGCCATCCAGAAGCTAACTAGCAACTTGGAAAAAGTCCGTCTTAGCGAATACCGACTTGAAGCTATCACGGGCGGTTCCAATGCTGTTGCCGAAGTAGTGATTAAAGTAGAAGACGAAAAAGGGAACATCGTTTCAGCACGTGCAGCCCGAGAAGACATCGTAATGGCAAGCGTAGAAGCCATGATAAATGGTATAAACAAGCTCTTGCTAAAAAATCATAAGCAGGGAAATAAAAAGTGAAAATCGTAGCCTTCCAAGGAGAACCTGGCGCCTACAGTGAATCTGCAGTTTTTCAGTTTTTCGGCTCTAAAGTGGAAGCTAAGCCCTGCCGAGATTTTTTAGAAGTTTTCGAAACAGTTAAGCAAGGTCAAGTTGCGGCGGGAGTTGTGCCCGTGGAGAACTCAATAGAGGGCAGCATTAATCAAAACTATGACCTTTTTTTCAATTACGATCTCAAAGTATGTGGTGAAGTCATCGTCAGAATTGCGCATTGCCTCATCGTTAACCCAGGCACAACAATGGAGCAAATCAAAGCTGTGTATTCTCATCCTCAAGCTTTGGCGCAATGTCGCAAATATCTGGAAAAGATGAAGTGGGAAATAATCCCCGCTTATGACACCGCAGGCAGTGTAAAAATCATTAAAGAACAAAAAATCACAAACGCAGCAGCTATCGCAAGCCGGCATGCAGCTGAGTTAAACGACATGGAGATCCTGGAGAGAGATATAGCTGACAACAAAGACAATTTTACTCGTTTCTTTGTTCTCTCCCATGAAGATTCAGCACCCACAGGCAAAGATAAGACCAGCATTATCTTCTCAGCCAAACATGAACCTGGCGCACTATACAATGCACTAGGTGAATTTGCCAAACGCAAAATCAACTTAACACGCATCGAATCCCGCCCAACCAAAAAAACCGCCTGGGAATACAACTTCTACCTTGACTTCGATGGACATCGAACCGAACAAAAATGCGCCGAAGCTCTTATAGCATTAGAGAAATATGCGGTTTTCGTGAAGATCTTAGGTTCTTACCCTAAAGCTATTTTGCCATAAGACAGTACCCAACCACATTTATCCCTTAACTTAGGGTTAGGAATATAAATAAAATTTTAGATTACATTATAGGGTAAGAGAGGTGTTTGCAGTTGAATTCGACAACAAATGAACCAGAAAACAAAGAAAACGAACCAAACCCTGTTGACATATCTTCACTAGATATTTACCAACTTGTAGAGCTATTCATTATGCTACTGAGCGAACAAGCCTGGCGTCATATAGGACTGCGAGCTGATCCACACACTAACAAAATAAATAAAGACCTAACAAAAGCACATGTCGCCATAGACTGCATAATCTCACTTGTTGACAAAATTGAATCCAACATAGATAAAAAGGAGATAGAGAGTCTGCGGAAACTAATAACAGACCTGCAAATAAACTACGCTGAACAGATGAAATAGCTTCGCACGTTAGCATAGATTTTGATCTTTCTCTCTATAACTGAACTACGCCTACGCTATAGACTAATAAGGCTACCTTACCCTTTAATAGAGCAGAGTACAGGGTGTGTTTTTGTGCCAATACCAATCGGTTCACTTTTTAGGCAAATTGTCGAAGTATTGAAGACAAAGGATGACAATCCAAATAGCTATTTAAATAATCCAAACAGCGACTTTTACAACCCAAATTACGCCATCAACAATCCCTGCAGCTCAATTAACAATAAAGATAGCGGAATTAACAATGCATCAAATAACCAATACAACAAGGAATTGCGAAGGAATGCTTTACGAGAACTAATTCGGATGTATCTGTCAGACTATTTGTCAACTGAACAAACAGAGCAGCTTGTTATAGAATATATACCTTGACGACATCAGTCTTAGCCGCCCGCGATCTAATGGTGAAAGAAGGAAATGAATTTGGAAAAGCTTGAAAAGATGGCTAAATTATTTTTAACGGAAACACCCACGGGACGTTCACTTCTGGTATATAAAACTGGGTCTGCAGTAAAATTCCGCGACATGATGCAGATGGCGTCTCAGATCCTACCTGACCATCAAGCATTGTTTATGTCAGCTATTAGCAGGATCAATTTTTCGCTAACTTTGTCTGATGCTGATTCAATCACGGGGCGTCTCTTGGCTATTTTGGAGACAGAAAAATACAGAGCTATACAAGCATCAAAGACATAATGGAAAGCTAAATCTCAAATCCACTCTTTTCGCTCACGTATCAGGTACTTTGCAAACAGAAAAGCTTCTCACTAATCAACGTGTCAATGGTCTTTCTTTTGCAAACCTTTTTTCTTTCCACTTCTTTAACCATTCGGTCAAAAAAGCGTTTAAGTCCTCGGCTAAACTGTCGGTTTCATACTCTTTTAGGTGAATTTTCTTTCCCATCTTGAGATGTATCAGAAAATCTGTCCAACAAAATTTTATCTTACGGTTAAAATAATTATCGATTGGTTACTGCGTTAGAATCGCTTAACTACGTTTACGTAAAAATTCTCTATCACTTTGTGTCCTTCGGGGTGTGTTTCATTTCCTATTGTGATACGCTCGGGGTGAAATTGAACACCGTAGAATGGATTAGTTCTGTGTTTGACAGCCTCGACTTCACATGACGCAGAATCAGCCAGCAACCTAAAGCCCGCACCATCAAGGCTTTCTTTTAGGACAAAGTCGCTGTGATACTGAACTAATGGAATTGCTTGTCCTTGTTTGAACCTTGCAAAAATATCGCCACTTTGCATTACGTTGACATCTCTAAATTGATCTATAATTGGGTGAGACATCGATGCTGTTGTAGCTCCAAATACAGAGCAAAGGAGTTGATGCCCAAAACACACCCCCAGAATCGGCAGCCTACATGATTCAATAAGCTCCATAACACCCGCAAATTTCGCCCTATCAGAGGCTTTTACTATTCGGGCTTCGGATCCACTGATTACCACAGCGCCTATATCTTGTGCAACTTTATAGTCCGAGGTTATCTTTTCATAGGAAACAACTGTTGATGTACTAAACTTGTTAGCGGCTTTGCGCAATTCATCGATTTCTTTGCCGTCTAAATAGCAGTTGATAATAAAAGTTTTTGCCATCGGGGGCTTCCTCATTATTCAGATTATTTTTCAGTAGATTCCAGCATTTTATACATATTATCATAGGATTTGGTAAAGTCGCTATCATTTTCCTTGAGCTTTTTCTTAAGTTGTTCCATACGTTCAATCATTGCATCTGAATCTTTCTTCTTTATCAAGCTAACCCACTCTTGAGCTTTAACCATAAATAAGTCTTCGATTTTTCCTAGTTCAGGCAAATTGGCTTGCAGGTTTGTATAGAGATCAGGGGTTTCCAGCGCCGTTGCCTCCGCCAACGTGAACAGCATACGATAGGTTGTTCCGGCGACTTTTTTGGTTTCAGGCAAATTCTTCTGCTCTAGCAGCGTTTCACAAGCAACTAAACCAATAAAATGCGGCAATCCTAACACAACAGACATCAATTCGTCATGTTTTCTTGGGGGCATGACAAAAACATTTGCTTTTTCCTGTTCCAGCCACACCTTGAATTTTTCCGCAAACGCCTGCTCCTGAGGAGTAGTTGGTGTAAGCACGTACGCTTTGTTTTTAAGACCATGACTGCCTGGACCAAAAACAGGGTGGGTACCCAAGACAGTTGCGTTCTTTATGTATTCGTGCATAGTTTTGACAGGGGTCTCTTTTATGGATGCGATATCCATAATGACTTGCCCTTCACGCAGGACAGGGCTGATTGTTTTAACTACCTCCTCAATCGCATCTATGGAAACGCAAAGAAAAATTTGGTCAGCATCTGAAACAGCCTCCTGAAAGTTAGTAGTTAAGTCCACCAAAACGTCTTTGAGGTTTTCAAGTTTCGCCTTTTTCCGGTCAGCTAAAACAACATCGTAATCTTTAGCGAGAAAAAACTTAGCGAACCAAACGCCCATTTTTCCCGCGCCGATTACGGCAATTCTCATTGAACTGCCTCACAGATTTTATCCAGACCATCTCCTATTTGATCGTCTGGAGCCGTTAGGCTGATTCGGAAGTGTTCGCGGTAATCGCCAAATGATGTTCCTGGTGCCACAGCGACGCCTCTATCAAGCAAATTGAGGGTGAATTTCTCTGAATCTAAACCGTCAAGTTTAGGGAAAACATAGAAAGGTGCATCGGGTTTAGTGAATTTGAAACCTGCTGCAGAAAGTTTGGTACTTGCAAGGTCTGCGCGTTGTTTGTATTTTGCCTTAATTGCAGAGGCTATTTGTTTGCTTAGCTCTAAGCCTTTCAATGCTGCATCTTGGATAAAAACCGGGACGTTGTTTACGGTAATTTGGTTGAGTTTGGTTATTTTGTCGACAAACAGTTTATTGGCTATTAAGTAACCAATGCGCCAACCGGTCATCGTGAAAGTCTTTGAGAACCCGTTTGACAAGATATGCTTACATTCCGCGTCATAGTCGAGGATGCTTTTAGTCTTAACAAAGCTAATTGCACCATAAACCTCATCAGAAAGGATTGTTACGCCTTTCTTGTTAGCTAACTCGACTATATAATCGAGGGTTTCATTATCCATTGCTTTGCTTGTGGGATTGTTCGGGTTATTGATAATTATCAATTTGGTTTCTTTGTCAATCAACAACTCAAGTTTGTCTATATCAACTTTCCAGCCATCTTCCATATCTGTTCGCAACAGTTTCGTTTTGGCACCAAAACTTTTTGCGATCAAATCGTAAGCTGTCCAATAAGGGGTTGGAATAACAACGTTGCCGCCATTCTTCAACATCAAAAACATTGTAGCGAATACAGCCCATTTTGAACCTGGGGTAACAACAACGTTTTCTGCTTTAACGCCATGCACATCAGCGATTTTCTCCCTTAGCTTTAACTCACCATAAGATGAGGCATACTTAGTTTTGCCCGCCTTCATAGCTGCGTAAGCTGCTTCCACTATTTCTGGGGGCGTAGCCAAGTCTGGGTCACCTAAGTTTAACCGAATAATTTTTTTTCCTTCACTTTCAAGTTTGAGAGCTTTCTCATTTATCTCGTACAGCATAGACAACAACTCTCCATTGAGAGTTCCTTATTCTTGAACGGAACTGCACATATTAACTATTTCGCGGTATACCGCTTTAAGTTGACTTGCATCAAGACCGAATTCAACTCCTTTTACAGCTATCCGTTTAAATAACTCATTTTCTCTTGAAAGGTCTCGAACGGGTTTTCCCCTCCTTTTCTTGGCTGCACCGACGGCTTTGCAAACCTTGGCTCTTTCGCACAGAGCATTTAAGATTTGGTCGTCTATTTCATCTATTCTTCGGCGTAACTCGTGGAGATCATCCAAGGTTTAGTGCTCCTTTAGAACTTGCGGCATGTAACCTGAGCGAATCATATGATCAACTAAAGTTATAGCAACTGCTGCTTCGATAGCAGGTACAGCTTTTGGAACTATACAAGGGTCATGCCTTCCCTTAACGCTTAAGGCAGTATTCTGCAAAGTACAAACGTTAACAGTCTTCTGCTCCTTGGCGATAGAAGGAGTAGGTTTTATCGCTACCCTTATCAGTATTGGCATGCCACTGGATAAACCGCCCAAGATGCCACCAGCATTCTCAGTTAAAGTTGTAACCTTACCATTACTTGATTTGTAAGCATCATTGTTTTCTGAACCCCGAAGATTAGCCGCCGCAAAACCGACACCGAATTCAACGCCTTTAACGGCTGGAACCGCGAACAACGCTTTAGCCAAGTCACCGTCTAGCGTATCAAACAACGGCTCGCCAATTCCCACAGGCATGTTAACTGCGACACATTCGACTATACCACCCAAGCTGTCACCTTCTTTTTTAGCTTCCATGATTGCTTGCTCCATCCTATCAGCACAAATTAAATCGGGGCACCTAGTCGCAGCAGCATCCCGGTTTTTCCTGATCTCTGCGGAACTAAAATGTTTTTCAGATTTAATGTCACCAATTGCCAACGTGTAAGCCAAAACATCAACATTATATCTGCCAAGTAATTTCTTGGCTATGGTACCAGCCATGATTAACGCAACAGTGATGCGCCCAGAGAAACGCCCTCCTCCACGGTAATCGTTAAAGCCACCATATCTAATTCGAGCAGGATAATCCGCTTGACCAGGTCTTGGTAAATCCTTGATGTCTTCGTAATCACCAGACTTGACGTCTTTATTCTCAACCATCAAAGTGATGGGGGCACCAGTTGTGAGACCGTTAAAAACACCGCTGAATATTTTGGCAACATCTTTCTCGATACGTGCAGAAACAATTTTTTTTTCAGCCGGAATCCTGCGATCGAGCTCCTCTTGAAAATCGGCTTCGACTAGCGGCAACCCTGCGGGGCAACCATCCACAATAACGCCCACAACGCTTCCGTGGCTTTCGCCAAACGTGGTAACAACAAATTCTTTACCTATCGAATTTCCCGCCAACTAAATCTACTCCTATTTGCTTTAGATGAGTGAAGAATTGTGGATAAGACTTTCTGACGCAGTCAGCATTTTGAATCGTTGTTTCTCCTTCTGCACGTAAAGCAGCAACTGCACAAGCCATTGCAATTCGGTGATCATTGTGTGAGTCTATGGTTGCACCATGCAGAAGTGAGCCACCCTGTATGAGTAGGCCATCATCATTGAGGGTGATTTGAGCGCCCATTTTTGTTAACTCAAGGTATAGCGACTCAAGCCGGTTAGACTCTTTTAAACGAAGCCTATGAGCACCAAAAATATGGGTAAGCCCTTGCGCATTACACGCCAAGGCAGCTATAACAGGGACAAGGTCAGGAATATTCTTAGCATCAACTTCTACAGGTTTAAGCAGACAGCCTGAGCCTTCAATCTCAACGCTTTCCTGACACACTTTCCCCTCAACACCCATTTGCTTTAGGACCCCGATAATTGCTTTATCGCCCTGGATTCTGCTGTAGTTGAGGTTGTTTACTTGAATTCTAGATTCTGTTATGGCTGCAGCGGCAAGAAGGAAAGCAGCTGAAGAGAAATCGCCCGGAACTGTACCATCGGACGGCAGGTAGGTTTGTTTTGCGGGGATATGGATGTGTTTTTCGTGCGCTGGCACTTTGATTCCGTGATTAGATAGAACAGCCTCTGTCATCTTGACATAGTCTGCCGACTCTAAAGGTGAAGTTAGCATTATTTCTGTGTCCACTTCAGCTCGTGGGCAGGCAAACATCAAACCTGAAATAAATTGAGAACTCACATCCCCAGCAATGTAAGTTTCCCCTCCAACGATGCCGCCACCCTTCACGAAAACAGCGTCTTTGGCATCCAGATTTCCAGCATCCGCTTTTGCTCCGAGTTCTTTGAGGCTTGTAAGCAAGGGTTCCACGGGGCGTTTGTCGAGGGAACCTCTAAAAACCAAAGTCGAAGAGCCATTGGCTAACGCAGCTATTGGAATCATGAAACGCAGTGTTGCGCCTGATTCTCCGCAGTCAATTGGCTCCTTTGAGCCTTTAAGGGTCTTTACACCCTCTATTGTCCAGCAACCCTCTGAAGTTTTCACTTTTGCACCTAAAGCAGTTATGGCTCGGAGTGTGGCTTCGGTGTCCTCGGACAATAGGGGAGTAGAAACCTTAGAAACCCCACAGGAAAGCGCAGCGGCTATAGCCATTCTTTGTGTGTATGATTTAGAGGAAGGTGCGTAAATTTGTCCATTGAGTCTTCGAGCTTTTCTGATTGTGACTGCTGCCGTTATGCTATCACCTTTGCTTTTTCACGGTTCAACTTTGTCTGCAAGATTTCACCTTCATAGTTTTTCAACGCAGCTTTTACCGAATCAACATTATCCTTTGAAACCACAGAGGTAACAGCAGGTCCTTTGCCACAGAGACCAGCCGCCACAGCTCCGGCAGCTAAAGCGTCTATAGCGATTGCAGGGTTTAGATTGGAGGCTGAGGAGTAAACTAATCCATTAAGAGTTAGGGCTTCCCAAACTTTGCCTTCCAAAGCAGACTTGAACGCGATTTCCACAAGCGGTTTGACAGCTTGAAGTCGATTCAAGTTTGAGTCAGCAGTGTAAGCTTTGTGGGGAGGCACATGGAAAAGCACAGAAAAATCTTCCATCAGCTGCATCTGCTTGATTATTTTTTTGTTCAAGTTATCCGTTATGACAACCCCACCAAAGTATGAAGCGCAGGCATCATCAAACGCTCCTGTTACGGTGACTCTTGCGTCAAAAGCCGCTTCCACACCGATTTTAACAATTTCTAAGTCATCTCGAGGTTGTTCCAAAGCCGCGACAACGGCAAGAGCTGTTGCATTTGCAGCTGCACTACTACTCTTTAGTCCACGTGCAATGGGGATATTCGATTGAGTTTTTACTTTTGCACCAAAACTCTTCTCCAAACTAAAATGCTGCAAAACCCTTGCAACCGTTTTTTCGATCAAAAGCGTGCTTTCTTTCGGGTCAGACACAATCTCCGCCAAAATAACACCTGGCTCGTCAGTCAGTTTGACTTCTGCCTTAGTCCACAAATCAACCCCGAACGCTGCCCCTTTCCCCAACGCAATCGCATTGACGATTGTTGCAGCCCCATGAACTAACGCCGTAGCTTTTCCCGACACAGGTTATACCTTCATTAAGTGTTTTAGCGATGCTTGTCGCATTGCTTCAACAGGAGCAGATTTACCTGTCCAAAGCTCAAGCGATGCGGCCCCTTGATAAATGAGCATTTCCACACCATTAATTACTTTAGCTCCTGCAATCTTTGCTTCTTTTGTAAGCTTTGTTTCAAGTGGATTGTAAACTATATCCATAACTGCCAAATCAGGTCTTAACAATTTAGAAGGAACGGGACTATCGTCGAAGTGAGGTTTCATACCCACAGATGTTGCGTTAACAAGAATATCTGAATCTTTAAGATCAAGAGCTATATCGCTAGGTGAAAGAGTACCCACGGTGACCTTTTTGGTAAGTGCTCCCCCTAAAACTTTGGCCAAGGCTTGAGCAGGTTTAACTGTGCGATTCAAAACGGCAATTTCATCAGCTTCTTTTGCCAAAGCGTAAGCAATAGCTCGTGCAGCGCCTCCAGCGCCTAACAAAAGAACTTTTCTACCCTTAAGTTCAACTCCGTTTTCTTTTAAAGCTTTAAGGGCACCCACGCCATCAGTGTTAAACCCGAAAAGAAGATTTTCTTTATTCAAGATTGTGTTAACTGAGTTTACGATTTGCGCTGACAAATCAACTCTATCTAAATGTTTTACTACAGCGCTCTTATGGGGCATTGTAACGTTCAAACCGCGAATGTTTAAGGCACGCATACCGTTCACTGCATTGGCAACTTCAGCTGGTTTGACTTTGAAAGCTAAATATACATAATTTATTTTAAGTTCCTGAAATGCAGCATTGTGAATTACAGGGCTTAAGCTGTGTTCTATGGGGTCACCTATGACTCCGCAGATGCGTGTTTTTCCCGAAATATTCATTGCTTAACTCCCAATAAAGCGTAGGCTTTACGCATTTCGGCAATACTCATTTGTCCCGGAGCGGTTGAATCACCTTCTAGCGAAGCAAATGTAAAGTACGCACCAAACATAGGTGAGAGAAGTCTAGAGATCTTTCCTTTTTCACCCATGCAGAAACAAACCAGCTTAGACTTAGCTGAAGCGAAAGAGACAAAACTTAAAATTGGTAGATTATCGTCAACCTGTTTTGCGGTGGTAACGATTTTGCAAACTGCCGCACCTTGAGCGATATGTTCGTTAAGGATTTTTTCCATTTTGAAAGTATCTATGACGCCATCATAATTGTGGTATGAAACAATTGGTTTTGATCCCAATTCTCTGAGTTGACGTATGGTTTCAGCACATTTTGGGCTTGAAGAATCAACATCAATGTATTCAAAGCCTTGCTTGGCAGCTTTTAGAAGGGTTTGCTGACGTTCAGCCTCTGTTCCTGCAAAAAAGCCTTTTTCGTTTACAAGTTTATTTGTGGCAATCAAGGGAATTCTTGTGCTTTCTTTGAGATCTTTTAGGTTTCGTGATTCTTCAAAGAAGTCGAGTCGAATTTCGATAAAGTCAGAATGAGCCTTCTCTGCCTTTTCAATTAGATTTAGGGCGTCTGTCATTTCTTTTGGGAGAATCGAAACACAGATTCTCACACTCACTTCTCAATCACCGTTTCTTCAGGCACTGATATGCCGAAGTGTCTTCCTCCCTTCGCGGCTAGATGCACGACGACTTCGTCACCCGGTTTTAGGTCTGTCACGGGTTTAGAGCCTTTGGGTGTAACAACTCGGATTGTTTCGGCATTTTGCAGGATAGTTTTTATGATTTTGTCGTTCACTTGGGCTTCAACAAGGATAAGCGGTCTAATTTCTATCTTTATTCTACCAACGTTGGTTTTTCGGGTTTTGCCTTCACGGTTAACTACTACAACTTCATCTCCAGCTTTGAACTCTTGAAGGTAACGTGTAGTTTCCAAATTGCCCAATGTGTACATAGATAACGAACCTGCATTCACCCTGAAGGGTCGGGAAGCAACGTATGGATTTTCATGAACCTCCGCTTCTACCAAAAACAAACCCGCACTTTGGCTACCGACAAGCATCCCTTCACCTTCACTCATCATATCGCAGGTATCCACACAAACTCGTGCTCCATTACTGATGGGTTTAGTTGTAATAATTTTGGCCACAGCCATATCAAGATTCAAGGCATCGGGCTTAACTACAGCAATAGTTTTTTTTAGTTCTTCGGGATCTGAAGTTCTGAGCAAAACGCCGTTAGTTCCCAATTCAAGAGTATCAACTGCCACTTTTGCTTCTTCGGCGTTGGTTACTTCGGCTATTAATTTGCTCTTACCTTTTATTCTTGCGATAAGATTTTCAAGAGGAATTACACGCCAATTAGCACAACTGATGATTAAGTAACTCGCACCTAAATCTGCAGCTTTCACGATCAGGTCTTCTGTTGTTTTATCCTCAATGCAAATTCTTACAATTTCACTGCCTGATTTGATTTTTTCCAAATTATTAGCTGAGAGATAGATTACTCGCAGGCTTTCTTTGTTTGCTAAAAAAGTAGCTTGGTCCCCTTCTACGACTGCATCGCAGTATTGAGTAATTAGAGAGTGCATTCCTCCTTTTTGATCTTGTGCGATTTCTACCCAGAGTTCCTTCAACGCTTATCACCCAAAAATTTTAGCGCCTGCTCAACGCTCGCGTTTTGGTGAACGATAGCACATAGGGCTTTGGAAATTTGTGTTGGGCTTTCACACTGAAACACGTTTCTGCCTATCGAGAGACCAGCAGCTCCAGCTTTTATGGCGTCGCATGTGGTCTGAAGGATCTCTTCAGGAGACTTACATTTTGGTCCTCCAGCAATTACAACTGGAGAAGGACAGCTTTCAACAACTGCCTTGAAGGTTTCTATGTCACCTGTGTAGTTAGTTTTGATGATGTCTGCACCAAGTTCAGCACCGATTCTTGCAGCATGCGCTACTGCCTCTGGTTCATGTTCATTTTGGATTTTTGGACCCCGCGGATACATCATGGCTAACAATGGTAAACCGAATTCGTCGCATTCTTCAGAAACTTTGCCTAAGTTTTTAAGCATTTTATTTTCGTCTTGTGCTCCAATGTTCACATGAACGCTTACTGCATCCGCACCGATGTGTATAGCTTCCTTCACGCTACAAACTTGGACTTTTCCGTTTACGTTCGGACTACGGTTGGACATCCCTGAAAGCATGACTACTAAACCTGCGTTTGCTGTGTCAACGCGTTTAGCTATGCCCTTGTGGACAAGTATAGCGTCAACTCCACCTTTTACTAGCTGGTTAGTTATGGTTTGCATGTCGGTTAAGCCTTGAATTGGTCCAATGGTTACACCATGATCCATGGGCACGATAACTGTACGGTTATCTTTTTGCATGATTCTTTTTAGTCTGCGGGTTTTACCTTCGTTCATACTTTCCACCTTAACTTTGTTTGAGAGAGCTTTTAATTAACTTTAATGCTTTCTCTTTTTCATTCCAATCCACAAATAAAAGAATACTAGAAGTAATTGTAAGTATACCAGAAATATTTATGCCGCTAACACGCAAATCCTCGCTGATTTTTCCTATTATTCCATGCGTCTCCTCCAAACCAACTCCGCTGGTTTTTATAAACACTAGATCCTTTTTGACCGCCATAGCTATCGTTTCCTTATTGCCAATTGTTATGTTGTGAATTTGATTAAAGAGAGTATCAATGCTCTTTTCTTGAGGAACATAGAGGATGATTGAGTTTGTGTTCATGGACATTCCAAGTAGCATAGAGTGAGCTCTAACTCTTTCCACCACGGCATTGATTATTTCAGGGTTTGCCGACAAGCCATTGCCGATAACAGTGATTTCCACAACTGGGGTTGGGTGAGCAATTTCAGCGTCAAGTTCTGTTGCTAATCCACCCGTAATGATTGTCCCAGAATGACTCAAGTCGCCGTGCGCATTACTTATGACTTTGACGTCTATATCTTTAGGTTTATACTTCAGAGCTTTACTGTGAATGAATTTGGCTCCTGAATCTGCCAATCCTACAAGAGTAGTAACGTTAATTGTTGGAAGAAGTTGAGGAGCAGCAATTATTTTGGGGTCACCTGACATTATTCCAGCTGCGTTTGTAACCAAGACAATTTGATTAGCGCCCAGACCTTGAGCCAAAATGAATGCGGAAGTATCACTGCCGCCTCTGCCAAGCGTTGTGATTTTTCCATCTTTAGTTTTACCCACAAACCCAGCAATAACCGGAACAGTACCTGCCATCACAAGGGGAAGTATGCATTCTTTGATGTTCTTCTCACATTCTTTGACGATTGGATTAGCATTTTGAAATAAGTCATCAGTTACGATAGGCCATTTACTGTCCATGGGGTCAAAATAACAAGCGTCAACCCCATTGTTTCGAAGGGCGGTAGCGAAAATTCGAACACTAGTACGTTCCCCCATAGAAAGAATATCGTCTAACTCGTGCTTAGATAGTTTGCCGTTTGAAGTATTTTTAGCAGTTTTCATTAGAACATCGGTGGTTTTGCCCATGGCGGAAACTACTACTGCAATTTTGGCGCCTTTTTTTGCTTCGTTCACAACTGCCCTAACAGCTTTTAAGAGCCTTTCGTGGTCAGATAGGCTAGAACCGCCAAATTTAACGACTATAGTTGGGTTAGAGGAAAGTTTTGTCATTTGTTTTTACATCCTTGCTTTGCCCAGAACTTTTATTAAAAAATTTTTTTAGTTCTGGGCTTAAGTAAAATAACCGAAATAATAAAAGCCGTATTCGAAGCTGTGTAACAGGGAAGCCGCTTTTACCGCTGTGTTTCTTAGATTGGACATTGCTTCGAACCTGCAAATCAGTCAGGTCCCTAAAAATATAAGCGTTTCGGATTTGAAGTAAACTTTAAGGAGCTGCTCCAGAGCGCGTGGGAATCAAGAATACTCTTGTTTCATGAGAATTTCGTTTGTTGCTGCATTAGCTAAGTTGCTTGCCTTACTTAAGAGACAAAAAATTGGGAAAAGCGAGCTTAAGCGTCAATTTTTATTATTTGGGGAATTTTCCCAACTGTTCCAACCTGTCCTTTGTAAAGGATGAATACTCCATGCACGCCTTCAATTGACAATGCTTTGTCGATTCCTGCTTGAATTCCTACGTGGGCATCTTCGCCTTTCACAGTGTTACCGATTGCTGTCGCTGCAGAATCTGCCAAAGTTGCATTATTGCAAAAAACCGTCACTGCCTCTGCATCTCCAAAACTGATGGCGTGACTAAAGCGTCCTGAGCTTGTGGCAACGCCTATAGGAAACTCTGTCAATCTAAATCCAAAACGTTTCGATAGTGGTTCTTCACCAGCAGCAACTGCTATGTCGATTGGTTGGTTTGAGTTGGCTGATATTTCGCCTCCATCCTCCACCACCGCTACCTTGCACCCTTCACTTAACATGTCTTTGACAGCCAAATCTGCTATGGCTCCAGCTACGGCAGCCATTGGACCGACACCTGCCTTTTGGGCAAACTCTGCCATCAGCTTGGCTACTACTGGTTCATTAGGTACAGGAAGAGGGGATAGAGCATGAATAAATTTGGGGTTTGCCCTCGTGTAGAGTTCAAGTTCTCGATAATTTCGCTTTATTGAGGCTACAGCTATTCTAATGGCTTTTTCCTGATCAGAAATTATCGTGCATTGAGATTCTTTGAAAAGAAAATTTTCTCTCAGAAGGTTCCCAGTCAACTTTTCTTTAACCTGATTAGGTCGACACCGTTTTGCTTTACAGATTTAATAGCTCGAGCAGGGCAAGCATCCACGCAGATTCCGCAAGCGCTACCCATACATCTTACTTTATCAAACTGTACAGTCGAATCCGGTGCTAAGGTAATTGCTTCAACAGGGCAAAGTGCTACGCAACTGCCGCAACTGAAGCATTTTTCTGAATCTACTTCGATAAGTTTAGGCACCATAACAGCAACGCCCCGTTTCCGGAATGCATCGACGACTTTTTGAAGCTGGTCATCAGGAACTTCAGCAAGAATTTCCCCACCCTTCGAGTTAATGTGTGCTGTTAAGATTGCCATCGGCACTTTGTGTTCGATTATTATTTGTGAAGCAATCGGCTCTGAGACTTGTTCCTCGTTAAAGCGTATCAATATTCTTCCCATATGTTTACCTTCCTAACAATTTAGCTACATCTTCAGTTGTAACGATACCAAGAACTTTCCTTTCTATGTTGATTACAGGCAAAGCTGAGATGTTGTGCTGCGCCATGCGTTTAGAGGCAATCTCAAGGGGTTCTTCAGGTTTGGCTGTTACAACGCTGCGAGTCTCTATGTCAGCCAATGCTTTCTTGCCCTCCGCCATAGCTCTAGTTACGTCCCAAGAAGTAACGATACCTAAAAGTTTGCCTGCGTCATCGACAACAACTATGTGGTTGACTGAATTTGTAACTATGCGTTTGGCTATGGCTTGTATTTCTTCGTTTTCAGTGCATGTAATGGCTGGATGCATAACGCTAACCACGAAAGGAATTTCCTCGGTCTGACGCATAGGTTTAAACGTACTATTAGTTGGCAAACGCTCCACAGGTGAAGACAAAAAGAAGCTGCCTTCATCAATCCATTCTTTGAGCGTTTGGGAAACCTTCTTTGCCATTTTCAAACTTGAAAGCGAGCTTACGCGGATTTTCTTTCCATTAATGTTTATGGACCCTGATTTGAGTTCTGCATAGCTGACCTGACCAAGCTTAGGGCGGTCGCGTCGGGGTACACTGTAATCAACAATATCCGTCATAATTTCGCTATCACGGATGGCAGTCTTGCGTGCCAAGCCTTCGTTTAAAATTGGAATCGGGACACCTAAACCTACATACAAAGATGTCCCATACCCAGTGAAGGCAGCGCCCTGCAAGAACTCGGGCGACATCTTTTTCGCATCTCCCTTAACCATCAAAGTTCCACTTAGGTTTTTAGGGCTATGCTGAGTGCCTTCGCCAATAATGTAACCTTGAGCGCCTCCAAGGAAAATGCGAGTACCCATACCCATGGTTTCGTAGTCAGGGTCATTCATCAAAGGGTTGAGTTCTCCCGCACCAGAGTACGTGGCGTTTCGCAACCTTGGCAAAAGTTTACTCATATAAGTGTAGATGATTTCCTCACTTCCATTGACCGCGCAGTTGTAACGTTGGTATCCATTACGGAAATTAATCAGACAAAACTGGTTCAAATCATCCTTGGTCAAAGTGGTTTTAATAGAAGTTCGAGGATAACAATCAGTCCCATAAGCTGTTGCTCGGAGTTCTATTTCGTTTCCAGCGACTAAATCTTCTATTACATGTCCACCACCATATTCGAAGGGTATTTTCTCAGACATGTTTGTGGCGCCAATGAATAAGTCCACTGCAGCACCAGGGTGGCATACAGGCACGTTGTTCATCCAAGCATTGTCAATCTTTATCGGCGGATCAGAGTGACCTACGTTAACCACAGCACCCGAACTACACATAGCACCAAATGTGCCTGTAGTAACTACATCTACTTCTCGAAAAGCAACCTCTACTCCACTGCTGTCCACGAGTTTCTTCATTTCCTCAGCGGTTAAAATTTGAGCGTCGCCTTTGCGAATTTTCGCGTTAATTTCCTCTACTGTCCGAGTTTTTGCTTGGTTAGACAAAGCAGGTTACCTTGACGCATTCGAAAAGGAAACTCAAAGATATATTTTTTACGTAAAAAAGCACTAATTGCAATAAAGAAATAAAGTGTAAGATATTTTGTTACCAGTGTTTCCAGGGTAAGTCGTCCATGTATTCGTTGAGACTGCGAATGCTGTTACCGTTTTTGCCTTTTGTCTTTAGAACCTCTACAAGCGCAACTGCAAGCTGTAAATTGGTAATGACTGGAACATTGAATTCTACTGCTTGGCGCCTTATGATGTAGCCATCAGTTAAGATGGCAGAGAAGTTTGAACGTCGATTCGCAATGGGCACGTTGATTACTAGATCAATTTTGTGTTCTTGCAGACAGTCAAGTATGTTTGGGGCAACTTCGGGGTCTCGGACTTTGTGGAGAACAATTGCATTGATGCCGTTAGCGTTGAGCACTGTCGCAGTATTTTTTGTTGCGTAGATTTTAAAGCCCATCTCTGCAAACGCCTTCCCAATTGGCACTACACGTGCTTTACGTTGTTCGTCGCCACCGACACTAAGAAGAACCGAGCCATCTTTAGCCGGAATATTAAATTCAGCCGACTGCAACGCCTTGCTAAAAGCATCAGAGAAATTTTCGCCTAAACAAGCGACCTCACCGGTACTGAGCATTTCCACACCCAAAACGGGGTCAGCCCCGCTTAACCGCATGAAACTAAACTGAGGAACTTTAACCCCTACATGAGGAGCAACCCTCATAGGAGACAACTTAACACCATCAATTTTTTTACCAAGCATCGCCAATGTTGCCAATTCAATCATATTTATGCCGCGGCATTTGCTCACAAAAGGCATGGAACGCGATGCTCGAAGATTACATTCGATAACGTTAACAACGTCGTCTTTGACCAGGTACTGAATATTGTAGGGCCCATGGATTTTAAGAGCTTTAACGATGCTGATGGTAGCTGTTTCGATGTCTTTTTGTACTTCAACTTTGAGCGCCTGAGGTGGAATAGTCATGGTCGCATCACCGCTATGGACGCCTGCATTCTCGACATGCTCCATGATGGCGCCTATGAATACGTTTTCTCCATCTGATACACCGTCGACTTCGACTTCTTTGGCTCGGTTAATAAACTTGCTAATTACTACAGGGTGATCGCGTCCAACTTTAGCTGCCAAGTTCAGGAAATTCTCTAGAGAAGATTCGTTATAAGCAACCCGCATAGCCGAACCCGACAGAACATAGCTGGGACGTACAATAACGGGGTATCCGATTTTCTGCGCAAATCGTTTGGCTTCTGCAATAGATTGCAATTTGCTCCATGGCGGTTGAGAGATTTTCAACTGATCGAGAAGTGCACTGAATTTGGAGCGGTCTTCTGCCAAGTCTACGTCTTGAGCCGAGGTACCTAAAATATTCGCACCTGCGTCTGAAAGAGGAATAGACAAATTATTTGGAATTTGACCTCCAACACTGGTAATGATACCCATTGGGTTTTCTTTTTCGTAAATGTCTAAGATACGTTCTTTGGTTAATTCTTCAAAGTAAAGCTTGTCAGATATGTCGTAGTCAGTAGAGACAGTTTCAGGGTTATAGTTAACCATGATGGCTTCTTTAATGCCATTTTTCTTTAATGCCCAAATGGTGTTGACACCACACCAGTCGAATTCGACGCTGGAACCAATTCGGAATACACCTGCGCCTAAAACAATAACTTTACTGGCGTGGTCACCAAATTCGATATCGTCTTCATCTCCACCATAAGTCATGTAGAGATAATTTGTTTTTGCAGGCCATTCCGCAGCCAACGTGTCAATCTGTTTCACAACAGGGAGAATATTGGCATTTTTGCGAAAAGCGCGGATGGTGTCTTCTTTGGTTTTTTGGCATTTAGCAATCTGCTCATCGGAGAAGCCTAAACGTTTAGCTTCACGGATAACTTCAACTGAGGACTCTTCAGCTAAGTCTAGCTGACAGAGTTGAGTTTCCATATCGACAATGTTTTGAATTTTATAGAGGAAGAAAGGGTCAACGCCGCTAATACGATAGATTTCCATAACCGAGAGCCCTATTCTGAGGGCTTTGGCAATCTTGTAAAGACGTTCATCAGTAGGATGAGCCATTTCATTTCTGAGTTGCTCTTCTGATTCAGCTTCACAATCTTCAGGGTTGCAGACCAAACCAATCTTGCCGACGTCAAGCATACGAACAGCTTTCTGCAAAGCCTCCTCAAAACAGCGGCCAATCGCCATAACCTCACCTACACTTCGCATTTGTGGACCAACATGGCGATCGGCGTTTTTGAATTTCTGCAAGTCCCAACGTGGGATCTTGACTGTTATATAGTCTAGAGCTGGTTCAAAGCAAGCAGTGGTGACTTCAGTGACTTTATTGATTAGTTCGGGAAGGGTGTAGCCTAAAGTGAGTTTGGTTGCGATGTATGCGAGCGGGTACCCGGTGACTTTGCTCGCTAAAGCAGAACTACGGGACATACGTGAATTGACTTCTATGACCCGGCATTCTTCGGACTTAGGATGCAGCGCCCATTGAATATTGCATTCACCTACAATGCCTAGACAGCGTATTGCGTTTATGGAAATCGAGCGTATTTGGTGGTATTCTCGGTTGGTCATAGTCTGTGAGGGAGCAACCACAATAGAGTCACCTGTATGGATCCCCATTGGGTCAAAATTCTCCATGTTACAAACAGTTAAGCAGTTATCGGCGTAGTCGCGCATGACTTCATATTCGACTTCTTTCCAATGACCTACGTATTCTTCAACAAGAACTTGATTAATTCGGCTTTGCGCTATGCCGATTGTTACGATTTCTTTAAGTTCCTTGGGGTTATGTGCTACCCCTGCACCTTTACCGCCCAAAGTGTAAGCTACTCGAACCATGACGGGATAGTTGATTTCATCCGCAATATCCAATGCTTGCTTAACGCTTGTTGCGGCCCTGCTTTTCAGATAGGGCACACCTGCTTTTTGCATTGCTTGGCGGAACCGTTCACGATCACCCGTATCTTCTATTGCCTGCACTGGAGTTCCTAGAACTTTAACATTGTATTTTTGGAGAATCCCAGTTTTTTCAAGTTCTAGACCACAATTGAGAGCGGTTTGTCCACCAAAGCCTAATAGAATACCGTCTGGACGTTCTTTAGCGATGACCTTCTCAACAAATTCAGGCGTAACCGGCAACAAGTACACTTTTCCCGATAAGCGTGGGTCAGTTTGAATCGTAGCGATATTCGGGTTTATAAGAACAGTCTTTATACCTTCTTCACGCAGAGCCTTTAAGCATTGGCTACCGCTGTAATCAAATTCGGCTGCTTCCCCAATTTTGATAGCGCCACTACCAAGAACCAGAACTTTCTTTATCCAATCAAACTTTGGCATACTAGGGCGCCTCCAAGGTTTTGGCAAACTTGTCAAACAACATTTCCGTATCGTAAGGTCCTGGTGAGGCTTCAGGATGCCACTGCACAGCAAAAACTGGTTTGGATTTATGCTTGATACCTTCAGTTGTCTTATCATTCGGGTTTACAAACCAGGGTTCAAGAGGCGTTTCCTTTAGCGAAGCCAAATTTATTGCGTAACCATGATTTTGAGTTGTAATATAGCAACGGTTGTTGTTTAGATCAAGCGCAGGTTGATTCTGAGCGCGATGACCGAATTTAAGTTTGTAAGTGTCTCCTCCTAGCGCTAAAGAGAGGATTTGGGCACCAAGACAGATTCCCATTAAAGGAACTTTCTCGGATAACTCACGGATAGAATCAATCGTCTTTACGCATTTTTTGGGATCGCCAGGACCGTTGCTTATAAAGACACCATCAGGGCAATAGGCCAATACTTTACTTGCAGAAGTGTCGTAGGGCACACGGACAACGTTTATTCCTCGTTTCAATAAATTGCGAATGATACTATACTTGACTCCACAGTCAATTAACACAACAGTTTTATTGCCATCTACATTGTACGCAATGGGTTTTTTAACTGACACTTCCTTAACCAAGTCTGTAAGGTTAGGGTCAGCGATGTTCTTACCGTTCTCTAACAACGCATCCAAATCAGGCTCAATACCCTCTTCGAAAGTCTGCAGAATGCCAAGCATAACACCGTGAGTTCGCAATTTCTTTGTTAAACGTCTTGTATCTACTCCGAAGATGCCTGTAACGCCCTCGTCAGCAAGCCATCTGTCAAGAGTACGAGTTGAAGCCCAGTGAAACGGTTCATGACAGAGCTCATGAATAATTAAGCCTTGAACTTGAATGTGGTCAGACTCAAAGTAAAGCGGAAGCCCAAGGTTTTGCTCGTTTGATGGAACACCATAATTGCCCACCATTGGATAAGTGAAGGTTAAAATCTGCCCTTTGTACGATGGATCAGTTAGGGCTTCAGGGTAACCAACCATTTGGGTAGAAAAAACAACTTCTCCAGAAATTTTTCCTATGGCACCGAACCCTTTACCGATAAATGACGTTCCGTCTTCAAGGAGCAGTATTGCTTTTTTATTCTTATTGAACGTGCTATCTTGTGGGACCAAAGCCCTATTCAACCTATCAGTTTAGATTTTTAAATTTATCGTTTTTGGTCAAATGCAATTTTTTACAGTTTTGTTGAGAGTACTTTTTGCTTTTGCGAGGTTTTCCTTGAGTTTGTTGATGTCTACTTGCGTCTTTGCCAGAGACTTATTTTTTGCTTTTATTGCTCTATAAACTTCTTTGGGAGATGGACCTCCAAGTACTTTATACGTTTCGACTAGTTTGCGAGGATTTGTGCATGCGAGCAAATCTTGTTTTTTTATAGTTAGTTTGATGTTTGCAGCGTCTAAAGCTATTTTCTGGACAAGTTCGGGAGTAGCATCGACTAATGTTTTCTTTGAATCTATTAAGGACTTGACAATAGCCCCTGCGATTTTATGCGAAGTTCGGAAAGCAATATTGTATTTGCGTACAAACATGTTCGCAAGCTCAGTTGCGCCAACAAAACCTGATGCTGCTTTATCTTCCACGTTGTTAGAGACCTTGATTCCAGGGATTAACTTGGCAAACATATCCAGCGAAGCAGAGAGATAATCTATGGATGACCAAAGTTTCGGTGTTATCTCTTGGAAATCCAGATTGTAAGTTGTTGGAAGACTTTTAATAGCGGCAGCAGCAGCAACAAAATCGCCCAAAGCATTGCTTGCCCGTGCACGAATGACCTCAAGTACTTCAGAATTTTTTTTCTGAGGCATAATACTACTGGTTGAGGTGAATTCATCAGGCAACTCAATTGTGCCAAATTCAAGTGAGCTCCAAATAATCAAATCCTCAGCTAGACGACTTAGGTTTATTGCAAGCAAAGTAAGTGCAGCTAAAGTTTCAACAATATAATCGCGGCTTCCAACAGCATCTATGGAGTTCTCCATTACCGCATCAAAGCCAAGAAGCGATGTTGTTTTATTACGGTTAATTGGAAAGCTCGTTGTAGCCAAGGCACCTGCCCCAAGCGGGCACCGGTTAACTCGGCTGTAAGCGCTTTGCAACCGCTCTAAATCACGTCCTAAAGCAGTAGCATGCGACAGCAAGTAGTGTGCAAACGTGACAGGTTGAGCTGGTTGAAGGTGAGTGTATTCTAAAATAATTGTTTGGGTATGTTTACCGGCTGCATCTAGAAGGCTTTGCTGCATGTTAAGGATTAGTTGCATTAATTCTTGCAACTCTTGGCGCAACACTATTCGGATGGCGGTTGTAACTTGATCGTTCCGGCTTTTGGCTATGTGTAAGTTTCCACCGATTTCTGGTCCTGTCTCAGCAATCACTGATTCTTCAATTGCCATATGAACGTCTTCTGCATTTGGGTCAAGTTTTTCGCTGTCTATTTTGTTAAGAGACGAGAGGATCTTTGCTCCTTCTGACCACTGAACAATTTTTTCTTCCATAAGCATGACGACGTGCACCTTGTTAATTTCTAAAACAGCCTCAGCTAATCGTACGTCATCTTTTCGGGAGGAACAAAATTTAGCAACATCTTCGCGGACATTACCTAACCGTCCTCCATGCAGCATCTTTGACATTTTTCCCGCCCTCCACAAACTTACTGGTTATAAGAATTTAGGATTTCTTTGCCTTTGACTTTTCTCCGGCTTTCTTTAGCGAATTGTACATTCTTGTTTGGAGCCCCCAAAGTTCGATAAAGCCGTGCGAATATGACTGGTTAAAGCTTGTTTTGATGTTATAGTTGGCTAAGTTTTTGTCGTAGAGAGACATTGGTGAACTCCGTCCGATTACTATAAAGCCTCCTTTGAAGAGTTTGAGTTTAACCTCACCGGTTACATTTTCTTGGGATCTATTGATGAAGGCGTCTAGGTCATCTTTTAAGGGGTCAGCCCATAAGCCGGCGTAAGCTAGGAATACCCATTGGGCGTCAACTTGCTCCTTGAAAAGAACTTCGTGGCGAGTCATCACCATTTTTTCCAAATCTTTGTGTGCTTCCAAAATTACTGTTGCCGCTGGGCACTCGTATATTTCACGAGATTTCAGACCAACTATGCGATCTTCGATATGATCGATTCGTCCGACCCCATTTCGCCCTGCAATTTTATTAACTTCCTCAATAAGGTCAAGAGGAGCCATTTTTTTGCCGTTAACTGCAACGGGTACACCCACCTCAAACGTTATAGTTATAATTTCAGGTTTATCGGGTGCCTTTTCAGGTGCAACAGTCCATTCGAAAGCATCATCTGGAGGAGTTTGGCTTGCGTCTTCTAAAAGTCCACATTCGATAGCGCGTCCCCATACGCTCGCGTCTATACTATATTTTTTAGCAGCATTAGAGACATGAATACCTTTAGTCTTAGCGTATTCCATTTCTTCCTCACGTGTTAAACTCCACTCACGAATAGGGGCAAGAATTTTCATATCTGGCGCCAATGAACTTAGAGAGATATCAAAACGCACTTGATCGTTTCCTCTACCAGTACACCCATGCACTAATCCTGTAGCCCCTTCTTTTTCGGCGATTTCAACCATCTTTTTAGCAATTAATGGCCGAGAAAGGCTTGTACTAATGGGATACTTACCCTCATACAGAGCATTAGCCTTGATAGCTGGAAAAATATAGTCTTTAGCAAACTCTTCTTTGGCGTCTACTGAAAAATGTTTAAGCACTCCAAGTTTTTTGGCTTTTTCCTCGGCTGCTTTGATGTCTTCTTGCTGCCCAACGTCCACAGTTACTGTGATTACTTGTCCATTGCATTTTTCTTGGAGGTATTTGATTAAAACGGATGTATCTAACCCGCCGGAGTATGCTAAAACGAATTTTTCTGTGATTTTTGCTCCCTCATTTTTTAATTTGAATTATTTCCCTTACCTTGAGCGCTGTATTTTTAAAGGTTGCGACTTTTTTGTCACTTAATAAGATTTAAATGTTCCATTTGATACATTCAAGACCCTATGACAGTAGCCCAAAAAGTGCGAGATCATCTGCGAAACAAACCATATTTACTAGAAGCCCTTGAAAAAGGCATTGTTAATCTCAGCGAACTCTCACGCCAAATCCAAAAGGAGCTAGAATCCGATGACACGAGCGCAATAAAGGCTGCTCTACGGCGCTATTCTGAAGAACTTCAAAAACATAAGCAAAAACGTGAAGAAAAAGTCCTTCAACTTCTAAAACGAAGCAACATAGCTGTCTATGACCGAAAATCAGTCATGATAACAAGTAAAGAGCTGGAGTCTCAAACAGGCATGAAAGTAGACTTGCTGGGAAAATTCGTATATCTCCTAGACCGTAACGAATTACCCCAACGAATATCCACCCTTGTTAAACACGACAATTGCACAATGATTGTCATTCATTCACCTGAAGAGCTAGAAGCCACTCCGGGAGTTGTCGCTTTCCTTGCCACCTTACTTGCCGAACAAAATGTTAACATCATCGAGTTTATTTCCTGTTGGACCGAAACCATTTTGGTAGTCGAGAAGAAAGATAGCCTCAAAACTTACGAAGTTTTATCTAACATGGTTGGATAAAAGGCAGCAAAATTAATAATGTGACAATCCTTAATTTTGTATCTTGATTACAAAACGTTGGAAAGTCGCTTGTTTAACGGAGACTCAACAAAATGGTACACCAAGAATGTATAAACTGCAAAACAGCTTACGGAATAGATGAAATTGTTTACTTCTGCAAGAAATGCGGAGATATATTGGAAATAAAGTTTGGTCTCGAAGAGTTAGCTGAAGCGTTCCAAAAGAGCGACTGGAGAAGCAAGCCACTCTCTGTTTGGCGCTACCGCGACTTCCTACCTATCCACGAAGCCTCCCAAATAGTCACGTTAGGTGAAGGCGGAACGGGTCTTCATCGCTCAGAGCATTTAGGTGCAGAACTAGGCCTCAAGAACCTTTATGTTAAAAACGAAGGGGAAAATCCAACCGGCAGCTTCAAAGACCGAGGTATGACTGTCGGTGTAACCAAAGCCTTAGAATTAGGTGCAAGACATGTGATCTGCGCCTCCACGGGTAACACCTCGGCAAGCCTAGCGGCTTTTGCTGCACGTGCAGGAATAAAATGCACCGTCCTTATCCCCTCGGGCAAAATCGCTTACGGCAAACTCTCCCAAGCTATGATTCACGGTGCCAAAGTCCTTCAGGTTAGAGGAAACTTTGATCAAGCACTGGAGTTCGTGCTTAAACTTGCCGACAAGCATAAGGATATTTACTTACTTAACTCGATTAATCCGTTTCGAATTGAAGGACAGAAATCACTCGGATATGAAATCTGCGAACAACTAAACTGTGAACCTCCGGACCGCATCGTCATACCCGTTGGAAACGCAGGAAACATCAGCGCCGTCTGGAAAGGTTTAACTGAATTCTACAAACTTGGCTACATAAAGAAACTGCCCAAGATGACAGGCATACAAGCTGCAGGTTCAGCACCCATCGCTCAAGCCATCAAGAAAGGCAACGACAAAATTGTCCCTGTTGAAAATCCTGAAACCATCGCCACTGCCATACGTATCGGGGCACCAGTAAGCTGGAAAAAAGCAGTCAACGCCATCCATGAGTCGAAAGGAACCGCTGAAACAGTTACCGACGAAGAAATCTTAGACGCACAAAAAATCCTTGCAAGAATCGAAGGCATATTTGTAGAGCCGGCAAGCGCCTCATCCATCGCTGGCTTAAAGAAACTCGTAAATAACGGCGTCATAAGCAAGGACGAGCGGGTTGTCTGCATCACCACAGGTCACGGTTTAAAAGACCCTGACACAGCAATTAAACAAAGCGAGAAACCAGTGGAGGTTGAGGCTGAAATATCAGCTATAGAGAACGCCTTGGGCTTAAAACACCAAGTTGCAGTTCTATCAAGGTGATGTATATGAGGATAATTCTAGTTGGGTACGGCGTAGTCGGAAAAGGCGTAACAACCATTCTTGCACGTAGAACACAAGAAAAAGTTAATGACTCAGGGTTTAACCCGAAAATCGTTGCCATCGCCGACATAGACGGTGCAGTAATAAACCCACGTGGTTTTGGCCCTGAAAAACTCGAGGCAATCAAGCAAAAGGGCTATCCAATATCAAAAGATCCCGATTTTGGTCACCCAGGCATATCAGCATTAGATGTAATTGAATCAGTAGAAGCAGAAGTAGTTGTAGAAGTAACACCAGTTAATATCAAAAACGGAGAACCAGCCCTTTCACACATAACTAATGCCTTCAAAACAGGCAAACATGTTGTCACAACCAACAAAGGACCCTTAGCATTAGCCATGCCAGCCCTTACCGAACTTGCAGAATACAATAATGTTTACCTAAGGTTCAGCGGTACAGTCGGCGGCGGAACCCCCATGCTACAATTTGCAAAACGCTGCCTTGCCGGAGACAAAATCTTAGCCATAAAGGGCATACTTAACGGCACAACCAATTACATCTTATCTGAAATGTACCAAAAACATGTTTCCTTCCAAGATGCACTTGCAAACGCTCAGAAACTAGGATACGCTGAACGAGAGCCATCCATGGATTTAGAAGGATTTGACACCGCCTGCAAAGTAGTCATTCTGTCAAACTGGATAATGAACAAAAAAATTACCTTAAAAGATGTGGACCGAACAGGTATTCGGGATGTATCCCTTCAGATGCTTGAAGAAGCCGCCAAAAAAGACAGCACTATCAAACTGATAGGCTCAATAGAGGATAACAAAATAACAGTTAAACCTACAGAAATTTCAATAACCAACCCATTGTGCGTCACAGGAGTTTTGAACGCCATAACCTTCTCCACGGAATACGCAATGGATCAAACCTTAATCGGTAGAGGCGCAGGAGGCATAGAGACTGCCAGTGCAGTTTTAAGGGACCTATTAGATATAAGACGTAAATTAGCAAACAGATTACTAAACTAAAAGAGCAAGAGAAAGAATGAAGAAAATCGTTATGAAGTTCGGCGGAACAAGTGTTGGAACAGGCGGCAGCATACGTCACGTAGCTGACTTAGTCGCAAAGTACGCTAAAAATGATTACAGAATTGCCGTGGTAGTTTCTGCGTTAGCAGGAGTAACAAACAGCCTTCTTGAAACTGCTTGTCAAGCCAAAAAAAGCGACGAAAAACAAATTGAAAACTTTACAACTCAGTTACTCCAAAAACACAAAGAAGCTATATCAGCTGCAATAACTGACAAACAAATCCAAAAAGAAGTAACACAAATCACGGAAAAAACACTCTCCGAACTAGAAAAAGTCCTAACAGGCATCTGCTATGTTGGTGAGCTTACCCCGAAATCTAAAGACTACGTTGTCTCCTTTGGCGAGAGGCTTTCGGCACCCATTGTTTGGGGTGCAATAAAAGACTGCGAAGTTGAAACTCAAGTTTTCACAGGCAAAGAAGCGGGCATTGTTACAGACTCTAATTTTGGTGAAGCCGACCCACTGATGAATTTTACCTGTCACCTTATCGGTGAAAGGCTTGGACCGCTTTTTGAAAAAGGAATTATTCCGGTCGTTACTGGATTTATTGCAGCAAACCAGGATGGAATTGTTACTACTGTGGGGCGTGGAGGTTCAGATTACACTGCAACCATCCTTGGAGTTGCTCTCCGTGTTGATGAGGTCTGGATATGGACCGATGTTGACGGCATAATGACCACGGATCCTAAAATTGTCCCGTCCGCAAGAATGCTGCCCCAATTGAGTTATCAGGAAGCAGCTGAAATGGCAATTTTTGGAGCTAAAGCAATGCATCCACGGGCATTAGCGCCAGTCATTAAAGAAAACATTCCTGTGAGAATCCGCAACACAGCCCACCCTGAGAATGAAGGAACACTCATAACTAAAGAGCCTGCAGCTAACGAAGCAAACCCTGTGAAAGCAGTTGCTATGATAAAAGATGTTGCTATGATAAACATTAACGGGGCCGCAATGGTAGGCGCTCCAGGAAGCTACGCAAAAGTCTTCGATGTTTTAGGTAAGAACAACATTAACGTCATGATGATATCTACCGCAGTTTCTGAAGCAAACATCTCGATGATAATTAGACGCGCAGTCTTAGGCAGAGCTATCAGTAAGCTCGAAATCGCACTCTTGGAGAGGGGTGGAGTAGTCAGTGAAGTTACAGCCGAAGACGACGTTGCAGTAATTGCAGTCATGGGAGCCAACATGAAAGGTACTTTGGGAGTTGCATCAAAAATTTTTAGCATAGTCGCTAAAAAGTGCATTAACATCCGCATGATCGCGCAAGGTAGCTCGGAGCTGAACATTTCGTTTGTGGTCAAAGAAAAAGATGGAGTAGCAGTCGTAAAAGCAATCCATGAAGAATTTATGCTAGATAGAAACTAACTCTCGTTTTTTTCCTCTATTTTAGAAGAAAAATTTCATGAATATGAAAAGAATTGTTTTATATCAAACAGTCCTTTTGGCGCCGCAGTTAGGGCACACCGTCAAAGTTTGCTCCATTAGTCCTTGACAGTACTTGCAGGGAATCATTACGATCGTTCGAACTACTTCCTTCTGAACTGCGACTTGACTTTGAATGGTTGGAGCAGGAGTTAGAACTTGGATTTCGCTTATCTCGGTTGTTTTATCGGGTCTACCATCAACTGCTAATACGCCTTTTATGGTCCATGTAACATGTCTATCAACCCCGGCATAAGTTGGTCTCGCTCCCGAGGGGATATTAATATTAACGGGGATTGCACGGGTTTCTCCTTTGACAAACCGTGAAGGACCTGAAAGGGCTGGTTTGGCGCTGTAAATAACAATCGATTCCTCCACAACTTGTGGAATTGACCGCTTCAAGGTAGCGTCATAGACTTGTTTAATGACCTTAGCCCGTTCAACACAAGCAATTTCACATCGTACTTCGGTGGTTTCAAAATCTTCCTTTGATGTAACATTAAGGGTTCCTTGAAGGTTGTTACCCAACGACACTGAGTAGCAGTCAAATCTTAAATGAACAGCAGAATCTGGAGCTGTAAGTTTATCTGTAAATTTCTTGAGGAACCCCATGACAACACCTTTTCTATTTTTAATCGTTATCTTAGGGCTCGCTTTTAAGACTTGTTATGTCTTCTGCGATTTAACGTAAACTTCAACTCTAGCGTGGGAATTAGCCGTTTTCCCAATGAATGCCGATAAATCGCCACTCCAATCAGGTTTCGAATCTGCAGTAAAGCCAACAGTTTCAGAAATCCCACGCCAGAGAAGCGCTTTATCGTAATCTCTGGCATTTTGGGGCATGAATTCGAAAATAGATCGGCTCGCAACTATGACAAGTTTCTTTCTCATGCGAGAGATTGCTACGTTGATGCGGTTAAGATTGAGCAAGAAGTCACTTTCGCTTCGGACATAATCAGGATCACTAACAGTTGAAGAGATGATTATGAAGTCTGCTTCGCCGCCTTGATAGCGTTCCACTGTGTCAACTCGAGTGTCTTTGCCGTTCTCAACTAACACGTTCTTGAGTAATCCTTTCTGAGCGTTATGAGGTGTTATGATCCCTATGCTCTCAGTTTGGGCATTTTGCACTAAAGCCAGCACAATGGAAGCTTCAACCTGGTTTGACTGGAAACTCTCCGCTTCATCATGAACGATAAGCACAAAAACGTTATCGGGTTCCAGAGCAGTCTTTAACCCGTTTGTATTGGGAGCAGAAAGCGGTATTGTGCCTTTTTGATCTGAGTGAAAATCGATCTGGTCCTTCTCATATACCCATTCCTTAAGAAAGTTTGCAACAACCGAATGGCATCTATGGCTCTCACATAGACGTTCAGCGGGAATATCAGCTGGATTTTGACATTTAATCCGTTCAATGCCCAGATCTTCATTACGAAGTAGACGCAGAAAATCCATAGCAGAAAGGAAGGATGCCATCTCTTCCAGGGTGCGGCGATCTTCTTTTTCCCAGTTATGAGCTACTATTGGGGGTAGCTGTCGGTGGTCACCAGCAACAAGGATTTGACTGTTTTTTGACAGAAAGCTACCTGAAAGGATGAGTTCGGGTAGACGCATCATGCTGGCTTCGTCAACCACTAACATGTCAAAGAACCCTTGACTCCAAGGTGGCTCTTTATCACCTATCTTCTTCATCAAACCATACAAACCAGGCGGCGTTAAGCAAAGAACAAGAGGATAAGACCCCATCACGTCTGCATTTAAGGTTGATTGATTCATTAAACAGTCAGAGATTTCTTCGACAGTTTGTTGGTCTTCATTATAATTGATATAAGTGACTCCCTCAATGGGTTTGGTAGAGGCAACATTGCTACTAAGCACTCGGAAAATCTTTAAGTCTTTGAGGTCTTTACCACCCGAATTTGTGTACTCTTGCCAGCAGCGGGCAAGTTTAGCAACGAATTCCTGGATTGCTTTGTGGGTTGGGGCAACCATCAATACGCGGCATCTCGATTCTTTGTGAGCTGCAACGTGAGCTAAAACTGCCAGCTGCAGTGTCTCGGTTTTTCCCGTTCCAGGCGGCCCCTGCAACATAACAATCGGCTCTTTGCTGAAAACGCGGTCAACGAATCGGGCTTGTTCATCTTTAAGTGGATAACGTCTACCTTTAACCCAACGCAGAAAAGATGCAGCCTCCACCTTTGAAAGGGCGGTGTGTGTTGAATCTCCCAGTTTTCCTGCCAAATAGCTTGCTAATAGACAATAAAGAACATTTGTTCCATGGTAGTCGAGGCATTTGGCTGCACGATCAGAAATAATATCGTCTGCTAATTCATCTAAAATGTAGAACCGACCTATTTCAAACAGTTGTGAGAACTTTTTGTTTTGGGCTTTTTCGGGGTCAAGTGTAGGAAGGTTGTGCCAAGCGCTGTATTTGCTGCCTTTGCTTCTCGGATAAGTCAGAACTTTGACGGTGACCTCAAGTTTTGGAATGTCAACTTTTTGAACTATAGCACGTGCTGATTTTTCTACTTCTGAAGGTGAACGCCTCTGATTTTCCTCAAATTGACCCTGTTCATTTCGATGAAGTTCTGATAGAACCATCCAGTCGCCTGAACTGGAACCGTCTGCGCCTTTAACTCGGCAAGCATTGGCGATGCAGTCAGCTTTGGGTAAGCCAATGCCTTCGTAAACAAGTTTACCTTTTACAACGAATTCCTGTCCAGATTCAAACACGCTAGCGCACTCAAAAATCAATGATCTGCCTGAAGCAACTCGCTGGTAAGGAAGTAGAGCGTAGTGTTGATACATTTCTTGACGTTTGGAGAAGTATTCTAAGTCTAGGAATTCTCTGCAACTTCGCTCTAGAGTTGAGTCGCCTAGGGAAAAACTGGAGATTGTTGGAATAGGAATGGGTTTTTTTCCTAGTCGTCTGTTACGTATTGATAGGGATCGTTCAATATGTTCAAGTGCCAGGCAGATTTTGGAGCCCATAAGGGTGAGTTCTTCATCGGTTATTCGATGGGTTTTATGGGGGTAATCACACCATTTGCGTTTATCCAAAAGAATCTTGGCTGGACCCTTTACATCGGTAAAGTTGTCCAGTCGTCCCTTTGCTGCCCATAAATATTCTATGGGTATTTGGTCGCCGAATCGGGCGCGCGCTGGATAGTAACCGTCATATTGACCGTCTTTTAGAAAAGTTATTGATCCATCGGGGTTTCTGTGGTAAGGCAAAGCGTAATTAAATAGTCCATCCCGGAAAACCAATTTTAAATCGATTATCGAGCCGTCTTCGCGTTTTACTCTCCAGTTGTTTCGGTCAAAATAGTTTGCTTGCTCAAGAATTGGCAAAAGACCATAGCTGTGAAATTTTAGTGCCTTTCTATGTTGTACTTCGTCTTGGATAATGGAGAACATGGGCTGGTCGATTGCTTGTCTGAGCCCTAAAAGGTCGCGGACTGCTCGAGCACCCATAACGGAGGGTTGACGACAAACGCTTTTCATTAACATGTCACGTTCTTGCCGGCTAAAGAAGTAAAGGTGGATGGGTGCTTCATCGGGACTGCCGACTTCAGTTGCCACTTTGGTTATTGCTTCCGTCAATTCCTTGAAGAAGTCCTCTAGTAGTTTTTTTTCTTCGTCTAGACACTTTTGGTGATCGTCTGGAAGATTGGCAATTACTTTAGACACACTAATTGGTTCGGCTCTGTAGCGTGTACAGCTTACACGGGCACTAATTAAGGAAACAACGTCTAACATGTAGTCCCATTCGACGAAAAGGTAAACACGAATCATACTTTCAGGGCGCGACATAAGGGCTGTGTCTGTTCCTGCAACTGGGCTATCTTCAGGGAGGCTGCCGTAGCCTGTTCCACTCAGCCAAGGCATCCATCTGTTTTTTCCCGCAAACATACTGCTGGGTCGAATGCCACCGAGCATGTATTGGGCTCGCTCAATCAACCAATCTAGCTTAGCTCCGACCACGGGGTCCGTTGAAATCTCATGAACTTTAGCTGGGTCTCGTGCGGAAATGTCTTTGAAATCGAAGGGTCGCGAATTGGATGATTCTGAAGGGAATTTTAGTTTTGCCAAATCCTCTAAATACTTGATGCCATAATGTCCAAGCGCTTTCTGTTCCCCTCTGCTCAAATTAAGCAAAGCAATCGTCTCATTTTCTACTGCACAAACTATACAGCATTCGTTAAATCCGCAGTTTTCGCATCTCCAGCAAAGCTGAAACTCTACATTCTCTAACTGAGTGTTATGAATGCGGTTTAATTCGCCGTTCTTAGCAAGCAAACGCTCAACATCCTGAACAAGGGGACTTAGTTTGAACTTAGGAAGGCTATCAGCATCGAGCTTTTTGAGATCTGTTTCTCTATTGATAACTCCGCCTTCGAGCTCGACTTTGGACTTCAATTCACCTAATTCTCTGGAAAGTAACAAAACATAAATTGCAACTTGGATTCGATGGGCAGTCTGCTCCTTCCAAGAAGCTTTAAGCTCAAAAATCCTAACCTTTACTTTGCCATCTTTGAGTGGCCAGATAGCAATCAAATCAGCAATGCCCTTAACATTCCAAACGCCAATCTGGCCAATCATTGGAACCTGATAGAGCAAAACAGGTCGACTATCAATTTTTTCGCCTTCAGATGTTTGATGCTCAATAACATAACGCAGATTGTTCATGGAGTCAACGGCTTTTCTCCAACCGTTGGTATGAGGGTCGTATTTTGTGAAATCAATATATTCGGCGCCTCTTTCTCGGAGTTCAGCTACCTTTTTTTCTTCAAGGGCTTTGCCTGCGCCATAGAGTAGCGGACTGATTGGTTTGAATGCTTCAGGCCATCGGCGTTTCTTTATTTCTTTTCCTTCGAATTTTAGTTTGAAAAATCGCGGGCAACAGTTGAAGCGAATGTATTCCGCTATTCCTGAGGCAGTTAAAGAATCATCACTTGAATCATCATCTACATCTGAAATTTCCATGCTGAAGTTTTCATCGCTCACTGACTTGCCGCCAACTGTTGGTTAATGCTGTTGTCTTTAACTTACGTGTGCATTATTGTATTTACCCTTAATTTACATAGAAAGCGCATTTTTAGGTGCTTTGGAGTTTTTCAAATTTAATCTTGTAATTGTTTTGTTTCCAGATAAAATCGGAAGTAGAGTAGTTAGGATCTATCTTCTTAATTATAGGAACAATCGAGAACCAACAATATCACAGCTAAAATTCTTTGTATTTTCGGCGAAACAGGCGGAGTTCTAATATTCAGCCATTACCACAGAAATTGTCAGGATTAGTTTAAGTTGTTTTATCAAAAACAAAGCTGAGCAGAAAACGTAAATTCAACCTTTCAAGTAAAGGTAACCTATTATGCCCAATATCAAAGCAATATTCTTTGATCTCGACAATACCTTAGTTGATTTCTTGCACATGAAGGAGGAATCGTGCAAAGCT